>ERZ780218.104-NODE-104-length-88096-cov-40.766859_pt1 | contig 88096 bp, 94 predicted proteins | sample MGYA00510975_ERZ780218 | MGnify/ENA primary metagenome ERZ780218 (study PRJEB29588, sample SAMEA2152063) | human gut metagenome | biome: human gut; feature: human-associated habitat; material: faeces | place: Denmark | collected 2008/2010 ... | reverse complement strand
CGCTTACCGCAAAATGAATAAATGGATTGTCCGCTGTCCCGGTCTTCAGGAACGCCTGTCCGATTTAGGTTATCAGCCGCAGCACCGTTCTTACACTCCGCTGGAGGTAAGGGTGATTGTGGATGCATTGGGAGAACCATGAGCAGGTAATAAGTATTAGGTAACAGGTAATAAGTGTTGTAGACTGCGAGGGGCGTTTTGTATTAGCTAAAGCTAAGCTTTAGAGGCCATAAAGCACCGCTTTAGAAGTCGTAAAGCATAGCTTTAGCCAATACAAAACGCTATACTCTGATTTTCATAAAGAAACGATAAAAGACGATGTTATCAACAGGTACAGTAGGTACACTTTTCCGGCCCTTCCCTAACACACGCACACGCGTGCGTGCGCGTAAGTACCTTTACCGTCAAGATTGACAATCAGTCCCTGTTTTACCAGTCGTTTCAGCCAGGTGAGGGCAGTGTTGGGCTTGATTCCCATAGTCGTAGCCTGCTCCAACAACTGTGCACGGGTAAATTGGATACCCAGTGCCTCAAAGAATGCGTCACGGTCGGCATTGGCCCTATGGCTGACTTCTGAAGGAGGAAGGAAAGACAAGATATGCGTGGCATGCTGATAGAGTGGTTTCACAAGGTTCAACACAGCCTTAAAATCTTTGGGAGTGATCGTCATATCCCACCGGGTAATGATACCGTCTTTGATATTATCAGTGGCGATTTCCTTGTCCGGTGTAAGCAGGGGATGAGAAGATGCCTGGTATTGATACGGCTGAGGATTTTCAAGAGCACGAAGCATGGCCACTACTGACATGATACGGCAGATGTTGACAGCCATTCGGGCGATGGAACTGTTCATTTCTCTGCCATTGGCAATCGTTGACCGGGTGAACAGTTCGGAAAAGAGATCATTGAACTCCTGTTTCTGTTCATCCGTGAGCCGGAGTGTGTGGAGACCATGTTCCTTGAGTAAGTTCAAGAGCTTTTTCCATTCCAGACCAATGGAGGTGAAGATGGCTTCCAAGTCCGTTTCGTTCTCGTCAAACTGATTGATCCATTGATAGATACCGTGCATATAATAGAACAGCTGGCGTGAAAAAAGTCCGTTCTCTACTGAAGGAATGAGTGGTTTCACCTGTGCGGGTGTCCCCGAAAGCAAGAGAGAGAGGTAACTTTTCTTGTTTTCCCGGTACTCCTGATTGGTACGTCGGTTGTATGCTAACCAGTCATGGTCGAATGCTCTGCGAAGCGTCTCACTCCAGTGACCGTATTCCGAACCGATGGCGGTAGAGATCGTATCCGCCTCGGTTTCGCAGATGAGGCCTGTTCCGTTGTTATCCATAATATTTTGAAGGATACCGGTACCGGTATTGTTGCCGGAGATGAGGAACATTCTGTTTAAAGGTATTTCGGGGATTTCCGCTTTGGCACGCTCTTTGCCCATCATTTCGTAGGCGACTTTTGCCTTTTTGTAGACATTCATCTCTTTTTCAACTTGTTGGCGGATATCATCGTGGATAGGCATAACGAGCAGGCGGATGAGTGATAGTACTCCCTTGCCCGAGGCTGCCGGAGCTACAATGAAGGATTGCATGCAGGGCGATTGGTATTTGCCGGCATAATGACATCTCACGTATCGTTCCATGGTGGCACCCAGGGCAGTCAATGCTCCGAGCAAGAGTACGTCTTTTTGAGTGGCGGTAGTGCCATAACTTATGATACGTAGCAGTAGCTTCGGCCAGTCTTCTAAGGTGAAAGTAGGTAATGGGTGATGCGGGTCGCTGCCTTCCAGCAGTTCTTCTGATTCACTCTTTTCTTCTTCTACTTTATTATATACGTGCGCGTGTGTGGAAAAATTGTGCGGTGAACTTTCTGTACCTACTGTACCCGTCCGGTTGTTCATAACTTCCTTCCGGTCTTCCCTGCAGATTTTTACTCCTGTCGATTCAGCGAGGTGAAATGCCGTTCCGAGATGTATTGCTCCCTGCTGTTTCGTGAGTGCATTGGAAAACATTCGTTCGGCATGGGCGGATTGATACTTGGCGGAAATCCGGCACAGGCGATGAAAAAACTCCCGTCCTGCTTCACCACAGTCCGTTGCGATGGCGAATGCTAATTGTACGTACTCGGCGTAAGTGGGTGCAATGTCGGCACCTGCTGTTTCGACTGCTTCGGTGAGGAGGCGTAAAGATTCAATATCGGTCATTTTTTGATAATTGACAATTGACAAATGATAATTGACAATTGAAGTTTGATCATTCGTGATTATAATTTAATATTCTCTGAATAGTGCTTGTGGGTCATGGCTGAGGAAGCAGGCTCTTACGATGTCTTTGCCGGAGGTGTCTACGGCTTTTTGAACTGTTTCGATGGAGTTGTTCATTTCTGATCCGTAGGTCATTTCTACGTATTCCATTGCCCAGCTCATACTCTCTCTTACATTACGGCTCTGATCGTCTGTGTACAGGTTGCTGTAAGGTACGAATGTTTTCACACCCCGGTTGCTGGGACTGATAAATGCGAGTACAGGGTGGAGAAAAGGATCGTCGAACAGTGTACGACGCATTTCTACGGCTTTCTGATAGGAGTCGAGGTTATCTATATCTACCACTACGAGTCCGGAAGGAGATGCGAAGAATTTACTGTTCCGGCGGATGAATGTGCCGCACGGAGTCACGTATGGCAGCAAGGATGTTTTCGCCATTCGTATATCTTCGGCGCTGCGCACCTGTTCGGTCAGTGCTTTGAGATTTTCATTGCAGGTGATCATCTGATATACTTGCTCTACTGAGACTTCGCAGAAGGGAGTGAGAGTGGCGGGTGTAACGGTTTGTCCTTGTTCGTTCCTGATGGGAGCAATCGGGGGCATGAAATAAGATATTCTGAAAAAGTTTTGCATAGAATACTTCTATTAGGACGTTTAATAAATGACTTTGACTTTCAAAGCATGGTGCGAAAGTAAGACAAATAAAATAAGTCGAGTTCAGATATGTCTGAAGTAGTGTGAAAATGTTTAATATATGAGACGTGTTTTTAACTAATAATAAGAAAAATGGAAAATAAAATCGTGCATCCTAAACTCGGTGAGTTTATTGAAAAGGTGCTTAAAGTAGCACATGTGAATCTTTCAAAAATGTGTCAAGAGATACATATGGGACCTGCTACTTACCAAAAGGTAAAAAAGGGGAAGAAAAAGCTCTGATTCATTATGAGCGTATTCTTGAATATTATTATAGGACTCGCACCGAAGAAGAGTTTTTGGAGAAAGTGAATGAGTGGGCAAAACTTTATATTCGATATAAGAAGGAGAAGAATGACATTTGAATATTGGAATTTTTTAGTAGCTTTGTGAAAAAGAAAGTTGTTATGGAAGATTTGCAGAGATTATATCCTATAGGGATACAGACATTTTCTAAGATTCGTGAGGGAAATTTCCTCTATGTAGATAAGACAGAATACGTTTACCGGATGACGCATTCTGCTTCCAGTTATATGTTCCTGAGCCGTCCGCGTCGTTTTGGTAAATCATTGTTAACCTCTACGTTGCATAGCTATTTCTCCGGTCGTGAAGAACTGTTTCGTGGATTGGCGATGGAGAAGCTGGAGAAAGAATGGATACAGTATCCGGTTCTGCACTTCGATATGAGTATGGCCAAGCACGTGGACAAAGATAAACTGATGAATCTTTTAGACTTCATGCTAACAGAACACGAACGTACACTAGGGATTGATGCAGCAGGTACAGACCCTAATTTGCGCCTGACTAATCTGATAAAACGTGCTTATGAACAGACTGGCAGGAAGGTCGTGGTCCTTATTGATGAATATGACGCTCCTTTGCTGGATGTGGTACACGAACGGGAGAACTTGGGGGTATTGCGTGACGTTATGCGTAACTTCTATAGTCCGTTGAAAGCCTGTGATCCTTATTTGCGCTATGTGTTTCTTACAGGTATCACTAAATTCTCACAGCTCAGCATTTTCAGTGAACTCAATAACATCAAAAATATCAGCATGGATGAACCTTATGCTGCCATTTGTGGCATAACGGAGAATGAGATACTTACCCAAATGAAAGAAGATGTGGATAGGATGGCTGTCAAATTGAATATTACTGCGGAGGAAGTACTGGCTAAGTTGAAAGAGAATTATGACGGCTATCATTTCACTTATCCATCGCCCGACATCTATAATCCATTCAGTCTGCTCAATGCTTTTGCAGATGGGAAATTTAATTCTTATTGGTTTGGTAGCGGCACTCCTACCTATCTGATAAAGATGCTGGATAAGTTTGGAGTAGAGCCTTCTGAAATAGGAAATAAATTGGCGGCGGTCGAAGAATTTGATGCTCCCACTGAAACGATGAGTAGCATTACTCCATTGCTGTATCAAAGCGGCTATGTCACTATCAAGGATTACGATAAGGAATTGGAACTATATACGTTGGATATTCCTAATAAAGAGGTGAGGGTGGGATTGATGCGAAGCTTGTTGCCTTATTATGTAACCAATGACACACGTGAGGCGACGAACATGGTGGCTTTTATTTCCCGTGATATCCGGAAAGGTGATATGGACGCGGCATTACGGCGTTTGCAAACCTTTCTGTCTACTATACCTCAATGCGATCATACAAAGTACGAAGGTCATTACCAGCAGGTATTCTATATCATATTCAGCTTGCTGGGATACTATGTGGATGTCGAAGTACGTACTTCCCGTGGTCGTGTGGATGTAGTGTTGCGTACTGAGGCCACATTATATGTGATGGAATTGAAACTGGATAAGAATGCGACAGTTGCTATGGAACAGATAAATTTAAAGAATTATCCGGAACGCTTTGCTCTATGTGGACTGCCAGTGGTGAAGGTGGCTGTTAATTTTGATAGTGAAAGTGGCACACTGGGGGATTGGATGATTGAAAAATAGAGATTGATAAGTGAATATAAAAAGTGTAAGGACGAAGGCCATTTTCTTTAATTATCAGATTAATAACATTTTAATAACTCCCTAAAATAAAAAGAGCCCCGCAAGGGGCTTTTCCTTTGTCTTTTTAATAGACATGCAAAGAATAATGTGTTTTTTCTTATTGTAACCTTACGATTTATACTTTTTTATTCCTCTCTTAATTAATTTTATCACAAATATTTGGTATTTTCGGACGCTTTTTGGACAAACGACTTGAATTACTAATAGTTTATTATATGGAAAATATCGAAACAGCGATCCTGCTGATGGTGGTCGGCATGGCTACCGTATTTGTTATTCTGCTGATTGTGATTTATTTAGGTAAGTTACTGATTACTCTTGTCAACAAGTATGCTCCCGAAGAAGTGATTCCTGCGAAGAAGGAAGCGCTACAAGGTCCTGCGCCTATTCCGGGTAATATAATGGCGGCTATCACAGCAGCTGTGAATGTGGTGACATTAGGAAAAGGAAAGATTACAAAAGTAGAAAAGTTATAAACCTATCAAAAGTATATCATAGAAAAACATGAAAAGAGAAGTTAAGTTTAGTCTGGTTTTCCGAGATATGTGGCAATCTGCCGGAAAATATGTACCTCGTGTAGACCAACTCGTAAAGGTAGCTCCTGCCATCATTGAAATGGGCTGTTTCGCCCGTGTAGAAACAAATGGCGGAGGTTTTGAACAAGTGAATTTATTGTTTGGTGAAAACCCGAATAGAGCCGTGCGCGAATGGACGAAGCCGTTCCACGAAGCCGGCATACAGACACACATGCTCGACCGTGCATTGAACGGACTCCGTATGAGCCCCGTTCCGGCAGACGTCCGCAAGTTGTTCTACAAAGTAAAGAAAGCACAAGGCACAGATATCACCCGTACATTCTGCGGATTGAACGACGTACGCAATATCGCTCCTTCCATCACGTATGCCAAAGAGGCAGGCATGATCTCACAGTGTTCACTCTGTATCACCCATTCGCCGATCCACACGGTAGAGTACTACACCAATATGGCGTTAGAACTTATCAAGCTGGGGGCGGACGAGATTTGCATCAAAGACATGGCAGGTATCGGTCGCCCCGTTTCATTGGGCAAGATCGTGGCCAATATCAAAGCGGCACATCCTGAAATTCCTATTCAGTATCATAGTCATGCCGGTCCCGGTTTCAACATGGCAAGCATCCTCGAAGTATGCGAAGCCGGTTGCGACTACATTGACGTAGGTATGGAACCGCTTTCATGGGGTACGGGACACGCCGATCTTCTCAGCGTACAGGCTATGCTGAAAGATGCCGGATATCAGGTACCGGAAATCAATATGGAAGCCTACATGAAAGTGCGTGCGCTGATTCAGGAATTTATGGATGACTTCCTCGGCTTGTATATCAGCCCGAAGAACCGTCTGATGAACTCGCTGCTGATCGGTCCGGGACTTCCTGGCGGTATGATGGGTAGTCTGATGGCTGACCTCGAATCGAATCTGGAATCTATCAACAAGTATAAAGCCAAACATAACCTGCCGTTTATGACACAGGATCAGCTGCTGATCAAGCTATTCAACGAAGTGGCGTATGTATGGCCCCGCGTCGGTTATCCTCCATTGGTAACTCCGTTCAGCCAGTACGTGAAGAACCTTGCCATGATGAATGTGATGGCAATGGAGAAAGGCAAGGAACGCTGGGGAATGATTGCCGACGATATCTGGGATATGCTGCTAGGTAAAGCAGGACGCCTGCCGGGTACACTGGCTCCCGAAATCATCGAGAAAGCCGAACGTGAAGGACGTAAATTCTTCGAAGGTAATCCGCAGGACAATTACCCCGACTCACTCGACAAGTATCGCAAGCTGATGAAGGAAAACAAATGGGAAGTGGGAGAGGACGACGAAGAACTCTTCGAATATGCCATGCATCCGGCTCAGTATGAGGCTTACAAGAGTGGAAAAGCGAAGGAAGACTTCCTGGCAGACGTGGCAAAACGTCGTGCAGAGAAAGATAAATCGCCGGAAGAAGATGCAAAACCAAAAACACTGACTGTACAGGTGGACGGACAGGCTTATCGTGTGACGGTAGCATACGGAGATGCCGAACTGCTTGCTGCACCTGTAGCTGCAGCTCCGGCAGGAGAGGGCAAAGATGTTCTTTCTCCGCTGGAAGGTAAATTCTTCCTGGTGAAGAATGCGCAGGAATCTGCCTTGAAAGTTGGCGATGCGGTGAAAGAGGGCGATGTGCTTTGTTATGTGGAAGCAATGAAGACTTACAACGCTATCCGTGCCGAATTTAGCGGTACGATAACTGCTATCTGCGCTAATCCGGGAGACACTGTTTCAGAAGATGATGTATTAATGAAGATAGGATAATGAACGAGATATTTGAGAACTTATATGACATGACTGCGTTCAGCAATATCATTGCCGAACCGCAGTTTCTGATAATGTATGCCATCGCGTTCGTCCTGCTTTATCTGGGTATCAAGAAACAGTACGAACCGTTGCTGCTTGTTCCGATTGCTTTCGGTGTGTTGCTTGCCAACTTCCCCGGAGGAGATATGGGAGTGATACAGGCGGACGAGAATGGTATGGTGATGATAAACGGTGTGATGAAGAATATCTGGGAAATGCCTTTGCATGACATTGCGCATGAACTGGGAATTATGAACTTCATCTATTATATGCTGATCAAGACCGGTTTCCTGCCTCCGATCATCTTTATGGGGGTCGGTGCGTTGACGGACTTCGGACCGATGTTGCGTAATCTGCATCTTTCCATCTTTGGAGCTGCTGCACAGTTAGGTATCTTTACTGTTCTGTTGGTAGCCATCCTGATGGGATTCACTCCGCAAGAAGCTGCTTCACTGGGTATTATCGGTGGTGCGGACGGACCGACAGCCATCTTTACAACGATCAAGCTGGCTCCGCATTTGCTGGGTCCGATCGCTATTGCCGCTTATTCTTATATGGCACTGGTGCCTGTGATCATTCCGTTGGTAGTGAAGCTGTTCTGTACTAAGAAAGAACTGAGCATCAACATGAAGGAACAGGAAAAGAAATATCCTTCGAAGACGGAAATCAAGAATCTGCGTGTACTGAAGATTATTTTCCCGATTGTAGTGACTACGATTGTAGCTCTCTTCGTCCCAAGTGCAGTACCTTTGATCGGTATGCTGATGTTCGGTAATCTGGTGAAAGAAATCGGAAGCAATACTTTCCGTCTGTTCGACGCTGCTTCCAACAGTATCATGAATGCTGCTACTATCTTCCTCGGACTTTCGGTAGGTGCAACCATGACGGCTGAAGCCTTCTTGAACTGGACGACAATCGGTATTGTCATCGGTGGTTTCCTTGCATTTGCTCTTTCTATTACCGGTGGTATCTTCTTTGTGAAGTTAGTGAATCTATTCTCCAAGAAGAAGATTAATCCGCTGATCGGAGCGACCGGACTGAGTGCCGTTCCGATGGCAAGCCGTGTGGCGAATGAGATTGCGTTGAAATACGATCCGAAGAATCATGTATTGCAGTATTGTATGGCAAGTAACATCTCAGGGGTAATCGGCTCGGCAGTAGCTGCAGGTGTACTGATCTCCTTCCTTGCATAATAAAAAGAACAACCAATAAAGATTAGGCACGGATTACGCGGATAAACACGGTTTTTAGTTACTCAACTCTTAAAACCGTGAAATCCGTGTCATCCGTGCCTAATTTTGTTTTTATCTATTCGCTGGTCACCTTCTTGTATTCAGCCACAGCCATCTTCTCTGCCAGATAAGCATTGATCAGATTGGTGTGTGCTTGCGTCCATGACAACTGGGCGGAAAGTACATCTACCATGCTCGCTTTTCCTTCATTGTAGGAGAAAGTGGCCAGATCCAGATTCTCATTTGCCAGACTCATGTTTTCTTTCGCTGTTTTCACCTGAGATTCTGTTTCCGTCAGTTTGGTGAGAGCTGCCGACAGTTCTTCGTTGATATTGTCCGTCATATAACTCTGTTGCAACTTTTGTATTCCGATATATGCCTTCTGCTGCCGGTTCGTCTTGAAACGGGCTCCCCAGCGGAAAATGGGAATATTCAGATTGACTCCTACGATGGGATTGAAAGATACGTCGTATCCCAAGTTGGGTGTGGCCGTTGCCCAGCCACCGCTGAAATACATGTTTAATTGGGGATTGAACTGGCTGAGAGCCGCTTTACGTTGTGCCTGGCTCTTCATGATGTTTACTTCCGTACTGGCATAATCGGCACGTCGTTGCAAAACATCTTCCAGAGGCAGTATCCGGACAGGAGCGGAGATCATTCCGATGTTGTACAGGCTGTCTACAGGAGTATTCGGTGCTTCTCCCATCAGAATATTCAGTTGTTGCAGCGCTAATGTATAATTCTGGCGGGCTTTGATATACTGCAGTTCCGCTTCTTTCAGCCGGGTGGAAATCATCAGAAGATCTGTACGGCTGATCATTCCGTCATCGAAACGGTCCTGAATAATGTCATATTGTTGTTTGACAATGCTCTGGTATTTGTCGGCCGCTTGTAGCATGGCTTTTGAAGCGGAGGCATTCCAGTAGACAGCATCACTTTGATAGTGAATCTGGTCTAACGTGAGTTCCTCGTTCAGTTGGTTCAGCTTTTCGTCTGCCTTCGCTATCTGATGTTGGGCATTGAGCGCACCGCCTGTGTAGAGTGGCTGTGATACGACAAATACTCCCTGGTAGGTATGGTTGCGGTATTCGCCCACCGGTTCGTTCCATGCGCTAAGGTCGCTCATGTTCAGGGTACCGTCTGCATTTACGTCGATTTTCGGCAGGAAACCTGTATGGGCTATCTTTCGCGCCTCCGAACTGGCCAATGTCTTTAGTTTTTGTTGTTTCAATATCTGGCTGTAAGCCTCCACTTTTTCGCGGTAGGCGTCCTGACTCAGGCAGGGCTGTTGCGCCCAGGCTGTGGAGCCAAGGAGCAACAGTGAAAATAGTATGAGTTGGGTTTTCATTTCTTTCATGGATAATCTTTTTAGTTGACAATTGACAGTTGACAATTGACAATTGTCAGTTGATGGTTATTGTTCTCCTTTGATCCGGTGGATGGCGCAATAGGCTACAGGAAGGACGAATAGTGTCAATGCCGAGGCTACTAACAGTCCGCCCATGATGGTGGCGGCCATTCCGCCGAACATGGCGTCGAACAGTAGCGGCAACATACCCAGAATCGTTGTTCCGGAGGCCATCGCTACCGGAATGATGCGACTGGTCGTGGCACTGATGACTGCGTCCAGCGTTTTTTTGCCTGCTGCTGTTTCCAAATCGATTTGGTCTACCAGTACGATAGCGTTCTTGATGTTCATACCAATCAGACCTAGCAGACCCAATATGGAGAAGAAGTCGAACGACTTGCCGAGTACGAGCAGTCCCAGCACGATACCGATGAAGATCAGCGGCAGCATTAACAGGATGACGGTCGGCTTGCGATACGTCTTGAACAAGAAGAGCAGCGTCACAAACATCAGGAAGAATGTCAGCGGTAAGTTTTTGGCCAGCGCTTCATTCGATTCCACCTGACTTTCCTGTTCACCGAAATACTTCATGGTATATCCTTCCGGTATTTTTATCTCTTGCTGTACTTGCGACCATACCTGGTTGAAAGCGGAAATCGCATTGGTCCCGCGACGCGGGTCGCATTGTGCCATCATCACCATCTGCCGGTTATAGTCTTTCACGTTCGAGAACCGGTACTGGAAGTCAAATTTAGATACTACCTGTTCCAGGCTGGTCGTCTCGTTGCCTGTCCCGAATACGGGCAGTGTGCGCAGATCATTGATCCGGAATGAATCCAGCTGGTTATTTTTCAATAGGATAGGAAGTACCTGATCTCCCTGCCGGTATTCTCCCAAAGTCATTCCCGTGGTACCGATCTGAATGCTCTGTGCCATTCCCTGTCGGGATACACCCAGCGGTTGTGCCCGTTCCGGGCTGTAAACCGGTTTCCAGACGGGTATCTTGTTTCCCCACGAATTGCGGATATTAATTAAATCCGGATTCTGTTGCATAATGGCTATTGCCTGATTGGTAAGTGATACAAGCGTATCCACATTCGGACCGATAAAGCCGATTTCGATAGCCGCATCCACTGCGGGGGACAGTTTGAACAAGCTGGTCCGTGTGATTGCACTCGGATAATTGGCTTTCATATATCCGTCAAAATCTTCTTCGTATTCTTTCGTATATTTACTGTCTGTCAGTTCGACGAGTACATTGGCAAAATTCGGTTTCGGACCTACGGAAGTGGAGGCAAGGTAATACCTTAGCGGGGTGCTGCCGAATGTGATGGATACCTTTTTTACTTCCGGCTGCTTCGCCAGGTGCTCTTCTACCGATTTCATCTCTTTCACTACGTCATTGATGCTGTATCCGTCCGGATAGAATACATCCGCCCGGAAATAAGGCTTATCGAGCGACGGGAAGAAGTTCTGCGGCATCGTTCCCATAATAATGAGCGAGATGATGAAGAGGATCACCATGGATACCAGTGTCACTGCTTTCTTGCGGATCAATACTCCGAGAACGGAAGCGAACTTATGATAGAACGGCTTGTCGTATGGATCTTTCGTGCTGTCGCCTGTTTTGGCTTTCAGAATGAAATTTCCGAATACGGTAGTCTGCGTCAGGGCAAGTACCCAGCTCAGTCCTAGTGAAATGGCAAGTACCACAAACAGCGGTTTTACGATTTCCGCTACAGCAGAGGGAGCAAGGTAAAGCGGCAGGAAGGAGCAGATGGCAATGAAAGTTGCTCCGAGCAAGCCCCATTGTGGTCCGGTTGCTCCGTCTATCAGGGCTTTCCGTCGGTTTACACCTCGGGCAATGGCTATTTGGGCGTTGTCCGTCACTACGATGGCGTTGTCCACCAGCATACCCATGGCGATGATAAATCCTGCCAGGGACGTTCTGTTGAGTCCGACGCCGAAGAAAGACATGATGAGCAGTGTACCTCCGATAGAGAAAATCAGCGAAGAGCCGATGAGCAGACCGGCACGGAGCCCCATCACCAGCATGATAATGACAATCACGATCAGGATGGATTCGATCAGGTTGATGATAAATCCGTTGTTGGCTTCGTTGGCGATCTCGTTTTCGAGGTAGAGGCTTTGCAGTTCCAGTCCCACAGGCATGAGGGGGAGGAGCTCGTTCAGTTTTACTTTTACGTTCTCACCCGTCTGCACTACATCTCTTTGCGGGTCGGTGGAAACACCGATGCCGATAGCCCGTTTCCCGTTCACATGCATGATGTTGGATGGAGGATCGAGATAACCTTTCTCGATCACGGCTATGTCGCCCAGTTTCACCTGTCCGGCTTTGGTGGTGATTACCTGGTTGCGGATATCGTCTATGTTGGCATACATTCCGTTGGCTGTTACCCGTAACTGCTGTACGCCTGCACGGATTTCTCCGGTGTTGATAATCAGGTTCTGCGATTGCAGAAGGTTGGCCAGCTGTTTGGGATCGATTCCCATTCCCACCAGTTTGTTGGTAGAAACGAAGATGTTGACTACTTCCGTCTGTACGCCGAACAGCGCTACTTTCATCACGCCGTCTGCTGTGACAACCTGCGTCTTGATCCTTTCCGCCCAGTTACGCATTTCCTCATAAGTGAAGCCGTCATCTGCCGTCAGTCCGTAATAAATGCCGAATACGTCGCCGAAATCATCGGAGACGGTCGGGGTGGAAGCACCGCTGGGCAGCTGCGGCTGAATATTGAGCACTTTGCGTCGCAGTTCGTCCCATTTCTGAGGGATGGAACTGGCGGAAAGTGAGGGTTGCAGTTCGAACGTGATTTTGGAGAGCCCGTACATGGACTCTGATTTTATCTTGTACACGCCGCTCATACTTTGTATCTCACGGGAGATAGGCTCTGTGATCAGCCGTTCTACTTCTGCCGGTTCGGCTCCCGGATAGCGTGTCATGATGACCGCTGATTTGATAACGAAGGGGGCATCTTCTTTCTTGCCCAGCTTTCCGAAGGAGGTAATACCTCCAATCAGCAGTACGGCAAGGAAGAAATAGATGATCTTCGTGTTATCCAGTGAATATTTTGCTAAGTTCATTTGTCTATTGATTTAATACTTTCTCCTTCTACCAACTGGTATACTCCTGCTATGACGATTTGTTCTCCGGGTTTCAGTCCTTCGGACACGAGTACTTGCGCCTCTCCTGTGGGGGCATTGACGACGATTTTGCGTTTGTGCACTTTGTTGTCCTCTACTACCCAGACATACATGTTGTTTCCGTCACTTTCGCCGAAAACAGCACTGAGCGGGATGATTGTCCAGCTATCCTGCACCAATGGGCCTACATCGGCTGTGAAACGGATGCTGCAAGTGAAGCCGGGCTTCACGGCATATAAGTCCCGGTCGAATGAAGGGTCGTCGATAGTGATGCTGACCGGAATACCCGTTCCTTCGGTGGATATGTCCAGATATTCCTCCAGTCTCGCCTTGAACACATGGCCCTTGAAGGTATCAAACTCTACAAGGAAACGGGGATCTTTGGCACGGAGGAGATAAAGATATGCATCCGGTATGGTGAACTTGATACGCAGGTTCTGTGTGTTGACCAGTTGTACGATCCCTTCTCCTGAATTGACACGCTGGTAGTTCTCCACCAGCCGCTTCTCGATAGAACCGTCGAAAGGGGCCGTCAGTTTGGTGTCACGCATGTTGTTGCTGGACAGTTCGTACTCCGATTTTGCTTTCTGATAATTGGAAAGGCTGATTTCATACTCCTGCACGGAGATCGCTTGCCGGGAGAGCAGGCGCTTGTTGCGTTCCACTTGTGCGGAAGCCGTTTCGTAGGCAGACTTGGTGGCAGCATACTGCAATGCGATATCTCTGGGATCGATAGCTGCAATCAGTTGCCCTTTTTTCACTTTCTCTCCTTCGATAACAGGCAGGCTGATGATCTGTCCGCTGACGCGGAATGCCAGTTTGACATACTCCACTGCTTCTACAATGCCGGAGAAGTCTTTTCTGATTACTGACCTTGATTCGACAATAGTTGTCTTAACAGGTCGGGTGGCGGGTGCCGTCATCTCTTTTTTTTGCCCGCAGCCTTGAAATAGGATGGCTGCGAGTGCAATCACATAGATATTTTTCATAAGTCGTTCATTGTTTGGGAAGTAAACAATTTGATACTTGACTATGTTCAGTAGAGACGGGTATATTAGAAATGTGAAATTAGTATCAACATTAAAGGAAAATGATTGTTTATAGATAAAAAATGCCTTTTCTGTTGATTTTATCAGAGATTATTCCCACTTTTGCACCGCACTAGTATTACAGTCGCGGAATGCGATATGAGAATTTAATTCTCGAATTTAAGCTACGAGCATGTGGGAATATGCTCGTGGCTTCCTTAGATATACGGTTCTGTCCCCCGTGTGGAGCGTTAATGCGCCCACTGTATCTCATCCCTCGTGGACTGTAATATGTAGTGCAACGGGTCAGCAGGACCGTCTTTTTTGCCTGCTGAATATTATTATATATAATAGGAAGTATTTCTCCTGAATAGTACTATTTAATAAACCATCATTTTTCAGGAGATCAGACAATATAATGGTATGGTATATTCCCTTAACTATACCATTTTTATATTACCTGGTAATAGTTCCCCTTAGCCAGTTAATATACGGACCGCACTACTCTGTGAAGAATGGTGCGGTCCTTTAGTTTATCTATGAAACGAAAAAGAGGAAATTTCCAACCGGAAATCTCCTCTTTTTTCATCTTAACGAAAGATTGAATTATTTCTTCTTACGGTCACCGTAACGGCTCATGAACTTATCAACGCGACCTGCAGTATCTACCAATGTAGATTTACCTGTATAGAACGGGTGAGAAGTGTTAGAGATTTCAATCTTCAGCAACGGATAAGTTTCACCTTCGAATTCGATGGTTTCTTTAGTTGCTACAGTTGATTTAGACAAAAACATATCACCATTTGACATATCTTTGAATACTACCGGACGGTATGATTCTGGATGAAGGCCTTTTTTCATTTCAGTATCTGTTTTTTTAATTTATATTCTGTTACTATTTTGGTAAGAAATAGTGTAATGGTCATTTTCAGAGCGCAAAGATAGCACATTTCTCCGGAATAGAAAAAACTTTGCTGAAAAAACTTCTGTGAATTATGCTATTTCTATGAATTATATGATTGGCACGAAAAGAATGTCTTGTGCTTTTTATGGTATAATACCTGTTTTGGGATAGAACCTTTCAGCCGTTTATTTGCTAGGTGGACATTACAATCTAATGTCAGACCCGCTTACGGATGAATATTTGCTGATCGATTTAAACCTTTTTCTATTATATTTTTCTTTCCGATGCTCGTTATTCGGTGGATAATGCTTACTTTTGCGTAGAATTTTAATTCACTAACAATAAACTTTAAACAAAATGGTTAATTACAAAGACTTAGGATTGGTAAACACAAGAGACATGTTTGCTAAGGCTATTAAGGGTGGATACGCTATCCCAGCATTCAACTTCAACAATATGGAACAGATGCAGGCTATCATCAAGGCTGCAGTAGAAACAAAATCTCCGGTGATTCTTCAGGTTTCTAAAGGTGCTCGTCAGTATGCTAACGCTACTTTGTTGCGTTACATGGCTCAGGGTGCTGTAGAGTACGCAAAAGAATTAGGTTGCGCACATCCTGAAATCGTTCTTCACCTTGACCACGGAGATACTTTTGAAACTTGCAAATCTTGCATCGATTCAGGTTTCTCTTCAGTTATGATCGACGGTTCTCATCTTCCTTACGAAGAAAACGTTGCTTTGACTAAGAAGGTGGTTGAATACGCTCATCAGTTCGACGTAACAGTTGAAGGTGAACTTGGTGTATTGGCAGGTGTAGAAGATGAAGTTTCTTCTGACCACCACACATACACTGACCCTGAAGAAGTAATCGATTTCGCTACTCGTACAGGTTGTGACTCATTGGCTATCTCTATCGGTACTTCTCACGGTGCTTACAAGTTTACTCCGGAACAGTGCCACATCGATCCGGCTACCGGTCGTATGGTTCCTCCTCCATTGGCTTTCGAAGTATTGGATGCTGTAATGGAAAAACTTCCGGGATTCCCTATCGTACTTCACGGATCATCTTCAGTTCCTGAAGAAGAAGTTGAAACAATCAACAAGTTTGGTGGTGCTCTGAAAGCTGCTATCGGTATTCCTGAAGAAGAATTGCGTAAAGCTGCCAAGTCTGCTGTTTGCAAAATCAACATCGACTCAGACTCTCGTCTGGCTATGACTGCTGCTATCCGTAAGACTTTCGCTGAAAAACCAGCTGAATTCGACCCACGTAAGTATCTTGGTCCGGCTCGTGACAACATGGAAAAACTGTACAAGCACAAAATCCTTAATGTGCTGGGTTCAGACAACAAATTGGCTGAATAATCACAGATTATCCTATTATATAGAAAGGCTGCAATCGTTTGACGGTTGCAGCCTTTTTTACGTAATATCCTTTATCTGCTTATTCCGGTTTCTGAGCGGGCACATTTCCTCCCAAGAAGAAATCTTCTATCTTTTGCTTACTTTGAATGTCTTTCAGCCAGTTGGCTGCAGCATTATAATAATTCTTAGTGCCTAAAACGAGTTCGCCTCGTTCGTTTAGTTTCGCTTCTTCTTCCTTATCTTCTTTCGGGCGTGTTTTTAAGAATGCTTCCAGACAGCGTTCGGTGTTTTTCTTGTCTTTCAGCGAATAGAAATAAATGAAAGCCATATCATAGAGCAGCTTATGATTTTGTTTATCGTATTTCCGGTAGCGTTCTCTGATCGATTCAATCTGCTCTTTAGGCATCTGTGCCATTTTGTAGCAGTCGGTCATGCCAATATAGAGCCGTACCATATTACTGTCTTTGGGAATAGTCAGATCAAGCGCTTTTTCGAGATACTCTACGCCTAACTTCTTCCATGAAGTCTTGGCGCAGGCACGGCCGAGATAATAAAGCAGGTTTACGTTTTCAGGATCATGTTTTCGGGCGGCTTCCAGAAAGTCATGTGCTTCGTAATATTTCTCTTCCGCATAATAGCTGATACCCAGATAATAACAGGTATGAAAAGAACTGTCGCCCTGGCTCACCAGGTATTCATAACGCTGGATAGCGGTAGGATAATCCTTATTCAGACAATATGCCAGTGCATTCTGGCGGTTGACAGCGATGTTGGTGGTGTCAATCTGCCGATATTTCTCCGTGGCTTCAATTGCTTCGTTGAAATAAGAACCGGCTATGTTCAGTGCGGCGAGCTTGGCGGCGGCAAGATAGTCGTCGGGGTATTTCTCCTGTATATTATAGTAGCACCCCGTGGCGGGGAGAAGCTCTCCCATACCTTCGAAACTTTGGGCCTGCAGATGCAAGGCGATGGCGGAACTGTCTTTCTCTGTCATCAGACTACTTTCTCCTAAAGCATCCTGAAACTTCTGTAAAGAGAGCAGTAGTCCGATGTATTGAATACGCACATATTTGTTTTCCGGATTCAGATCAAGTGCCTGTTCATAATATTTCAGTGCCTGTTGGTATTTGGCCAATGAACGGCAGCATTCGGCTGCTTCGATATATGCACGGGTATTGGCAGTGTCATTGGTTATGATTTCCTGATAAGTGGAAAGTGCTTCTGTATTCATCCCAAGTCCCCGTTGTGCTTTACCTTTTTGCAAGAGTAGGGGAATTGTCGGCTTTTCTTTGGCAATGAGAGTGAGAGCTGCCTCGTAATCGTAGTTTGCTATTGCTTCCTGAACATGATTGATGCGCTGCGCCATCACCAGGGTGGTGGTACAAAGGAAGGCGAGGAGAATAATCCGTTTCATAAATATTTATTTTAGTGTGTCGTAACAAAGACGCAAGATGCTAAAAAATATCGTATTTACGAATTATTCGTAGCCTTTTTGGAATAGATTAACGGAATGATAAGAGAAGATAACATAATGATAAGTGCGGATATTGCATCTAAAACAGCAATATCCGCACCTAATATTTTGTCCCGGCATTCCGAATGGAAGCCTGACAGGGGCACCTTGTCCCTACATTAAGAATCCTAACAGGATACCGGCAGCAACAGCTGAACCGATTACACCTGCTACGTTCGGACCCATAGCGTGCATCAGCAAGTAGTTGGTTGGATCATATTCCAGACCGACAACTTGTGAGATACGTGCAGAGTCGGGAACGGCAGATACACCTGCATTACCGATCAACGGATTGATCTTATTGCCCTTCTTGAGGAAGAGGTTGAAGATCTTAACGAAGATCACACCTGATGCGGTAGCAATGATAAATGACAGTGCACCGAGGGCAAAGATCTTGATGGAGTCGAGTGTCAGGAACTCGGAAGCCTGAGTAGAGGCACCTACTGTCAAACCTAACAGGATAGTGATAACGTCAATCAGCGGACCGCTGGCTGTGTTAGCCAGACGACGGGTTACACCACTTTCTTTCAACAGGTTACCGAAGAACAGCATACCCAGCAGAGGCAGACCGGAAGGAACCAGGAAGCAGGTCAGCAACAGACCGATAATCGGGAAAATCACTTTCTCTGTATGAGAAACGGCACGTGGCGGTTTCATACGGATAACGCGTTCGTGTTTGGTGGTGAGCAGACGCATGATAGGCGGCTGTATCACCGGAACTAACGCCATATAGGAGTAGGCGGATACCGCAATGGCTCCCATTAAGTTAGGTGCCAGCTTGGACGAAAGGAAGATAGCCGTCGGACCATCTGCTCCACCGATGATACCGATAGCACCGGCCTGCATCGGGTCAAATCCCATTTCCAATGCGATCATGTATGCACCGAAGATACCAAACTGGGCAGCCGCACCGATCAGCATCAGCTTCGGATTGGAGATTAGCGCCGAGAAGTCTGTCATGGCACCGATACCTAAGAAGATGAGCGGTGGATACCAGCCGGACGTTACTCCCTGATACAATATGTTCAATACAGAACCTTCTTCATATATACCGACTTTTAGTCCGGCGTCCATATTGAAAGGTATATTACCGATCAGAATACCGAATCCGATAGGAATTAACAACATCGGCTCGAACTCTTTGGCTACAGCTAAGTAAATAAAGCCTAAACCGATAATGATCATAGCAATATGTCCACCTGTCGCGTTGGCAAATCCCGTGTAGGTCCAGAAATCGGCAAGGTTATTTCCTAAAAAGTTAATAAAATCTCCCATATTATTCAATAATTACGAGGTCATTACCTTCAAGAACAGAATCTCCCTTGTTGACATTGATGGCAGTCACTTTACCGTCTTTGTCTGCATTGATATTGTTTTCCATCTTCATGGCTTCCAATATAATGATAGTCTGTCCTCTTTTCACTGTATCACCTACATTTACTTTGATGTCAAGGATAACGCCTGGCAGTGGGGACTTAACGCCTGATTTGCCGGTAGAAGGAGCAGCCGGTTTTACTACCGGTGTGGTAGGAGCAGCCGGTGAGTTAGGCATAGGGCGTACTACTGCCGGTTTGGGAGTAGCTTTCGGTTGTTTCTCCATTTCTACTTTGTAATGCGTACCGTTCACTTCTACATGAGCGATATTATCTTCAATATCTCCGATGGTTACTTTGTATGAGTTACCGTTGATTTTATATTTATATTCTTTCATCGTTTTATCTTTTTAGGGAATGATTTACTTTCTGTTAGGATTTTCACGCAAGGTGTAAATCTTCGAACTCCACGGTGAATAACTGCGCTTCACACGAGTGATGGTCAGCACCGTTTCTTCTACGTCGTGTACCTCATCCTGCATTTCGTGTAATGCCATTGAAATAGCAGCATAAACTTCACCCGGAGCCTGTGAAAGCTCTTTCGCTTCGACTTTATCGATGCCTTTAGCCTTCATCGCATTGCGTTTGCTCAGGTTGACAGCAACTTTACCTACCACCTTGAAGGCAATGAAGAGAAGAATCAATCCGCAGAATACTACGCTCATGGCTGAAATAGACATACCGATACCGACTGAGTCATGTTCTTCGAACTTTTCCATCTTGGCATTACTGTCAAGGGTTTTGTTGTTCGTGCTCGGGGTTACGTATTTGTCTTTGCTTCCGCCTTTTACTTCCCAGTCTGCTGCTCCGTCGCTTATGCGTGCATAAGACTGGTTGGGACCTAAAGTTCCTGCTGGTATGACAACTTGATCAAGTAGCTTTCTGCCTGAATCAAAAAGACCGACCCAATTGGCTGTTTCGGGATTCAGTTTGAAGCTGGTATGGAAGGTACCACGATTAGGTTCGCCGTCTGCCCAAAATAACGCATGTTGGCGTGGCTTTACTAATGTAAGTATGTCACCTTTCGGGATAAAATAAGTTACTGTATCGCCCGGCTGGCTGCTTACTTTCAATAAACAAGCTGCTAAGTCTGCGCTACCGTATGATTTGTTGAATATTTCAATCCATGCACTGTGCAAGCCGTAGTCATCCTGAAAGTTGTTTTGATTGTCTATCAGGACTTCATTCAGCAATAGCTTATTGTTCGACTTTTGCTCTCCGCAGGAAGTCAATCCAATCAGCAACAGCAGAGAAAGGAATATTCCGATTTTGGTTTTGTTCATAATCGTTCTTGTTTTAATGTGAAAAGTTGGATTACAACGGAATATTACCATGTTTCTTCGCCGGGTTAGACAGTTTCTTAGTCTGCAACTGCTGCAAAGCACGGATCACGCGGAAACGTGTGTTACGGGGTTCGATGACATCATCGATGTAACCATACTTAGCTGCATTATAAGGATTGGCAAACAGTTTTGTATATTCTGCTTCTTTTTCGGCAAGGAACTGAGCCGGATTTTCCTGGTCTTTGGCTTCACGCGCGTACAATACTTCTACTGCACCTGCACCACCCATTACAGCGATTTCAGCTGTTGGCCAAGCATAGTTCATGTCACCACGAAGTTGTTTACAACTCATCACGATGTGAGAACCACCGTAAGATTTACGCAATGTGATTGTTACTTTAGGTACAGTAGCTTCACCGTAAGCATACAGCAGTTTGGCACCATGAAGGATAACGCCATTGTATTCCTGGCCTGTTCCCGGAAGGAATCCCGGTACGTCTACCAACGACACGATAGGGATATTGAAAGCATCGCAGAAACGAACGAAACGTGCGCCTTTGCGAGATGCGTTGCTGTCGAGTACACCGGCAAGGAATTTAGGCTGATTGGCTACAATACCTACAGACTGACCGTTGAAACGGGCAAAACCGATAATGATATTCTTGGCATAGTCTTTCTGGATTTCCAGGAATTCACCGTTGTCCACGATAGCGCTGATAACCTCGTACATATCATACGGTTTGTTGGGGCTGTCGGGGATAATATCGTTCAGAGAATCTTCCAGACGGTCGATCGGATCTGTGCAATCCACGTATGGAGCTTCTTCGAGGTTGTTTTGAGGAATATAGCTCAGAAGTGTGCGGATCAATGCCAGACCTTCTTCTTCTGTTTTGGCAGTGAAATGAGTAACACCCGATTTGGTAGAGTGAACGCTTGCTCCGCCGAGGTTTTCCTGGCTTACGTCTTCACCGGTTACAGTTTTCACTACTTTCGGACCTGTAAGGAACATATAAGAAGTACCTTCCATCATCAGTGTGAAGTCTGTCAGTGCCGGAGAATAAACAGCACCGCCGGCACAAGGACCGAAGATACCGGAAATCTGCGGAATGACACCCGAAGCGAGGATATTGCGCTGGAAGATTTCTGCGTAACCTGCCAAAGCGTTAATACCTTCCTGGATACGTGCACCGCCCGAGTCATTGATACCGATACAAGGAGCACCCATCTTCATTGCCTGATCCATAATCTTACAGATCTTCAGTGACATTGTTTCCGACAGTGAACCTGCAGTAACGGTAAAGTCCTGTGCAAAAAGATATACGAGACGACCTTCGATAGTACCGCAACCGGTTACTACACCATCACCCGGATAGTGCTTTTTCTCCATGCCGAAGTTCGTGCATCTGTGCTCAACGAACATGTCCATTTCTTCGAAGCTACCTTCATCCAACAGCATGGCTATACGCTCACGCGCTGTGTATTTCCCTTTTTCATGTTGCTTCGCAATTGCTTTTTCGCCGCCTCCGATGCGTGCAACGGCACGGCGTTCAATAAGCTCTTTAATTTTTTCAAGTTGATTACTCATGAGTTCTTGTTGTTTTTTTAGAGTTTATGATTAGTGTTCGCAGAGTTCTGTCAGCACACCCAGTGTTGATTTCGGGTGAAGGAAAGCGATGTTCAGACCTTCGGCACCTTTGCGGGGAGCCTTGTCAATCAGACGGATTTCTTTGCTTTCTGCTTCTGCCAAAGCATTAGCTACGCCATCTTCTACGGCAAATGCTACGTGATGAACACCTGCACCTTTGTTTTCAATAAATTTAGCAATGGTGCTTTCGGGGCAAGTCGGCTCCAACAATTCGATTTTTGTTTCACCTACCTTTAAAAAAGCGGTTCTTACTTTTTGATCTTCTACTGTTTCGATGTTGTAACATTTCAGACCCAATACGTTTTCGTAGTAAGGAAGGGCTTCTTCGATGCTTTTTACAGCAATGCCCAGATGCTCAATGTGTGAAATCTTCATAACTATATTTTTTTATATGGTTTAATTATGTGCTTATATGGCATAAAACAGCACAAAGAAAGACATTTCTTGTCTAATAAAGAAATATTTCTGCATTTAATTATTGGGGAATAAAGCATAAAAAATGCTCCGGATGGGTGACAAAGACGGGTTTTGTAATCTTGAGATTACATTTAGACATAAAACTTGACCAGAAGATTATTCAGCCATGGCCAGCTGATACGGAACCAACGGCGGGTACTGCTTTGTTTGCCTCCGAAACGGAGTACGAAATCACGATAACCATGTTTGCGGAAGGGAAGTCCTACATCCATGAACTCCATGTGACGGAATCCCCGTTCATGGGCATCTTCAAGTGCTTTCCATACTGCCAGTATGCCGGGTGACTGCAGTGCATACGTCTTTCGCATTCCTCCTGAAAACCAGATAAAAGCATTTTCGCCGGAATAGATGCAGACGGAGCCGCCGATAATCTTTTCCTTGTATTTTACGATGAATATTTTTGCCTGTTTTCCTCTGATAAGCATGCTGTTCATGTGGCGGAAAAAGTCATTGGCAGGGAAATATCTCCGTATTCGTGAAGAATAAACTTTGTGCAGCATCCGCGAGAATTCCTTAATCTCTTCCACCGTATGGGCTTCTACTACTTTGGCTCCGTTTTTGAGTCCTTTCCGGATCTGACGGATACGTGACGGGCTGAAACGGTCTTCCGCTTTCTGCGTACTATGCAGAGAGTTACGGACACGCAGCCAGTTGACCGGAAAAAAGTCGTTCTTTCGGAAGAAACGGTAACCGAACATGGAATTATCCAGATTGCGGAATTCAATAAGAATGCAGGTGCGTGATGCTTCTTGTGTGAGATGCTCCAGCATTTCACCGAAAATTTCTTCCTCCTTCTCTTTACTTGCCGGTAGAGAAGTGTCCAGAAATTCACCTGCACCATATACCACACATTGTTTGACAAGAGAGGAGGGAAGCCACTTTTTGGTCTTGCGTATGGCGGCAAGCAGGCGTGCTACAGGTCTGCCTTCTTCTGTTGCCACTATCAGTAGCGGGGTATATCCCGGAGTCGATTCATAGATCTGAAACAACTCCTTGGAATGAAAAGTATTGGTTCCCGGTAAATCAGGAATGTCTTTTCCGCGATAATATGTTGTTAGTTTAAGTGGCATCCAAATACAAATTTACACTTTTTATTCTTCATTCAACAATAAAAAAGAGAATTTGTTGGCTTAGCCTAAAATTTGTCTTTTTATCCTTTGCATATATTTGAGGAAAAAAAGGCTTGGAAAAGCGAATTTTTGTATTATTGTCGTCCTTTGTGAGTACAGAAGTAAAATGGAAACGTCTATGTAAAAGATTATGCTAATTGTATTTTACTAAACAAAGGAAAATTAATATTAACTTTAAATTAAAACGAATGAGAGAGAATGCATTTGTTGAAGCGTGGAAGACACAGCATAGACGCGTTTCCATGATTTTAGGGCTGACTTTATTGTGTGCCCCTTCTGCCATATCTGTTTATGCAGAAAATGGTGTGAATGATATTACTGTGCAAGCCGTCATGCAGACAAAGACAGTGAAAGGAACTGTTTTAGATGAAAATGGAGAACCGTTGATCGGTGTTTCTATTGTGGTGAAAGGTACAAGTACAGGTACGATAACTGATTTTGACGGTAAGTTCTCCATTAATCTTCCGGGCGGAAGTAAAGAACTGGTTGTTTCTTATATCGGATATAAAGAACAGGCTATCATTGTGAGCGGAAATGCCCCGCTGAATATAAAGATGGTTCCGGATACACAGGCTTTGGATGAGGTAGTGGTCATCGGTTACGGTACGGTAAAGAAACGTGATTTGACAGGTGCGGTTGCTTCTGTGAAATCAGAGGATATCACCATGAATCCGGGCGTGAATCCGATGGATGCGCTGCAAGGTAAAATTGCAGGTCTGGATATCACTAATTCTTCAGGTCAGGCAGGTTCGTCACCGACAGTTCAGTTGCGTGGTACCCGCTCTTTACAGTTGGATGAGGATGGTAATATCTCTTCAGATGCATTTAAGCCGACTTATATTATCGATGGTATGCCGGGTGATATTGCTACCTTGAATCCCAATGATATTGAATCTATCGAAGTACTGAAAGATGCATCTTCTACGGCTATCTACGGTTCAAGTGGTGCGAATGGTGTTATTATCGTGACTACGAAAGGATCCAAGAGTGGAAAACCGGTCATCAATTTTAATGCTTATGCCGGAACGACTATGGGTGCCCGAGTTCCTAAGATGCGTACGGGTGACTCATACATTAATTATATAAAAGATTCTTATAAGCCTGTCGGTACTACTAATGAGGAGGAAATTTTCGGTGAAAGATACGACGCCATCAAAAACAACCAATGGGTAAATTGGGGAGATGAAGTATTACATTCAGGCTTGAAGCAGAACTATAGTATTTCCGTTGCCGGAGGTACTGAGAAGACGAAAGCTTATTTCTCGTTGAACTATACTGATGAGAAGAGTATGTATGAGAATGATGACTATAAAGTGTACTCTACCCGTGTCCGTATAGATCAGGAAATCAATAAATGGATGAATGCCGGTATTAATGTTCAGGCATCTTTCTCCAACAAGAATTCACGTAATGCCGTTTTAGAAAGAGCATTGTTTGCTACCCCATTGGGTGTTCCTTATAATGAAGATGGCTCTATTACGGAATTTCCGATTCCCGGTTCATCATCAGATCCAAATCCGTTAGCAGACGAACAAGATGGAGTATATAAGAATAATACTAAAGCAGGAAGGGCTTATGTTGACGCTTATCTTGAATGGAAACCGGTAAAAGGATTGTCTGTCAAGTCACAGCTTGGAGGCAGTTATTCTCAATCTCGTGCCGGTAAATTTATGGGAGAAGGCTCTTATAATGTGTTGAAAGGCAGTACGGTGGCATATGGCGAAGCTACCAATAAGACGGGATATAATTACAAATGGGAAAACATAGTAACTTATCACAATACATTTAATAAGGATCATGACCTGACGGTTACAGGGGTTACTTCCTGGAATTACAATCAGAGTGAAGAATATTATGTCTATGGTGAAAACCCGGCGACCAATGATATGTTGTGGTATGCATTGCAGAATGCTGATAATAAGAAACTGAACAGCAAATATCTGATGTCGAAAGGGATGGGCTTTATCGGTCGTGTCAACTACTCATACAAAGGTAAATACCTGTTCTCTGCTTCCAGTCGTTATGAAGCGGATTCCCGTTTGTCGAAAGACAATAGATGGAATTTATTCCCGGCAGTTTCTGTAGGCTGGAGAATCTCGGATGAAGCATTTATGGCTGGTACAAAAAGCTGGTTGGATAACTTGAAACTGCGTGTAGGCTATGGTGTTGCCGGAACTACTGCCGGTATTGCTGAATACAGTTCTATGGCATCTTTGGAAAATGTGACAACTTCTTTGGGAGGAATGACTGTTCCGTCAGCCAAGTTTACGGAGTATATCACTAACCGTAATCTGACATGGGAAAAGACTCATGACTTGAATATTGGTATTGACGCCAGCTTCCTCAATAATCGTATTGATCTGACGGTGGATTTGTATCGGACAAAAACAACGGATGTAATTCTTTCGCAGGCATTGCCGACATCTATTATGGGTAATTACACAGGTAGCACTACTTATAAAATGAACAAGAATGCTGCTGAAACAGAAAATCGCGGTATTGAACTTGCTCTTAATACCCGTAATATTGTGAAGAAAGATTTTACTTGGAGCTCAACAGTGACATTTACCGCCAACAAAGAAAAAATTAAATCTTTGATCGAAGGGCAGGATATGATGTTCAATGCAAAAAAGGGTGATATGGTGTTCAAAGTCGGCGAAGGAGTCGGTTCTTTCTATAGATATAAAGTGTTGGGTATCTGGCAATATAGCGAAAAGGAAACTGCTGCTTTGTTCGGATGCGAACCGGGCGATATTAAGCTGGATTTACCTAGTGTGAAGAAGGACGGAAATGGTTACTATTATATGAATCCTGAAGGAGAGCGCGTTGATATTACGGCAGAAAATCCTTATGGTGTACGTGCGGATTATGATCGTCAGGTAATAGGTCGTAATACTCCGGACTGGACATTGGGCTTTAAGAATAATTTCAGATACAAAGATTTTGATTTGTCTGTCTTCCTTTATGCACGTTGGGGGCAAATGATGAACTATGGTAGTGTGATAGGTAAATATTCGCCTAACCCGGATTACAATATTCCTACTTATTTTACTTACTATGACAAGACGATCGAAGCAGATCAGAATGTCTTGTTCTATGCTATCGATAAATCCAAGGATAGAAGTGCTTATGAAGGATATGATTCGATGTATTATGTGGATGGATCATTCTTTAAACTTAAAAACGTAACATTGGGTTATACGTTACCCGGTAAACTTACAAAACGTTTTGGTATCAGTAATCTGAGAGTTTATGCGACAATGACCAACCTGTTTACTTATTCGCCAAACAAATATGTGAAGAATTACGATCCGGAAATGAACGGAAGCATCAACTTCCCATTGTCTCGTGATTGCATATTTGGTCTTAATTTAACTTTCTAAAAAATAGCAATATGAAAAAGATATATAGTTTAGTTCTACTTGTTGCCGGTGTTTTTTCTTGGGGCTCTTGCAGTCTTGATGAAGTGAACCCCAACAACTCGGGTCAGTTCTCCGATGGTTCTTATACATTGGAAACTTATAAGGCATTCACCAACTCGTGCTATACAGCCTTGATCAACAACATCTATCAGAGTAGTGACTATCTGGTTTGTACGGAAGCGGGTACTGATATTTGGGAAGAACCTAAATCGGGCTCCAGCTATCAGCGTTATCATAGTTATAACGGTATGAAAACCGATGATAGCTATTATTATAAAGTGTGGCAATATTCTTATCTGTGTATCAACAGCTGTAATATTGTGATTGACGGAGCTGAGAATGTGACAGGGGATGAGAATGAAATCAATGAATGTGTGGCACAGGCCAGATGTCTGCGTGCTTACTATTATATGAATCTGGTGGAGCAGTTTGGAAATGTCGATTTGCAGTTGAAGGCTGCCGATAGCGAGAATATTTCTTTTGATGCTCACCGTTCTACCGTTCCCGAAATTTATGCTGCCATTATCGAAGACCTGAAGTTTGCCGTAGAGAATCTGCCCGTAAGTTTCAGTGATTACTATAGCCGCGTTACAAAGAAATCGGCGATGGGATTATTGGCACGTGCATATATTAATGGTGCCGGTTATGATCTGAAAGATATCGATGGTGTCAGCTTTCTGGAAAAAGCCTATGATACGGCGACAACCATGATTAATAATAAAGCGATTTATGAGTGGTATATGCATCCTGCTTTTGCCGATGTATTCAACGAAAATAATAATCGTAACAATGAAGAAGCTCTGTTCATTGCTGCGGGTGCCGAAAGAAATTCGGACGCTTACACCAATGGTAACTACTCACAAAGTGAAATGTTCCGTCACTTCTTACCTTCGTTGGGAACATATACGGACCTGGGTTTGGTAGACAAGACTTCAAACTTCGTTTACGGTCGTCCGAACAGTAATATCTTCCTGCCATCCAAATATCTGATGGACTGTTTTGCTGCTGATATGAACGACTCTCGTTTTCGTTATTCATTTATCTCAGCTTACTCGTCTTATTCAATACCGGCATGGGGGGCGACTTATGAATATGGAGGTTCAGCGTGTGCCAAAGAAATCACAAGCACACTTGCTACTAAATTTGGTATTCCCGCATCTAATATAGGTAAGAAAGTTTATCCTCATTTTAACTTGGAATCCAATAGTACAGCCGATGCTAATTACTGCCAGCTGGCTATCTGGAATGCAGATGGAACAGCGAAGACTACTCAGGATAAAACAGATGGTAATATTCTTCATCCTGCTATGCCTTTAGATCCGGCAGAAGCTCATCAATATGCCGTTTATTGTTCTTTGAAGACGCTGACAGAAGAGGAAAAAGCTCAATATCCGGGGTTGGTTCTTAATGTTTTCGATCTTTACGATGAGAATGGAACAGCCAGGGCTACCTATGACAAGCCTAGTGCTGCCAGTGCTTTGTGGTTATCTATTTATCCGGCTCTTTCTAAATTCAATATGCCGGGTAATAAGTTTGTCGGCAGAGACGTTCAGAGAAAAACTGTGGATGTGATGATCATGCGTATGGCGGAAGTTTACCTGATTGCTGCTGAAGCATCGGTACGCTTGAACAAGGGAGATGCTGCCAAATATATTAATGTACTCCGTACGCGTGCCGGTGCCGGTACGGTCAGTGAGTCGCAAGTGGATCTGAATTATATTTTCGATGAATATGCCCGTGAACTTTGTGGCGAATGTGGCCGCTGGTATTTGCTGAAACGTAATGCTGCTTTTGAGACTCGTTTGGCTGCTTATAATAAGCGTGCTGCCGAGCACTTTAAGAAAGAATTCTATTTGCGTCCTATTCCTACGAAATATCTGGATGCGATCAATAATCCGGCAGAATTCGGACAAAACGCCGGTTATTAATCAGTTAATTAATAATCAAGCATAATTAATAGGAGCCGGGCAGGAGATTTCTCTTGTCCGGCTCTTTGTTTCCATACCTGTATCCTGCGTAAAAGTTTAAAAAGGATTTCCGGTATATTTTCATTGTTTCCTGATACAGCTTTTTATTATTTTCTTTATTTTTGTGTGTCCAAACAAAATAGCGCTATGATAGAAGAAATGCTTGCTTATAACAGAGAGTTCGTTAAGAACGAGGGATATAAAGAATATATAACGAATAAGTATCCCGATAAAAAGATTGCTATCTTATCCTGTATGGATACACGTCTGACAGCTTTACTCCCGGCCGCACTAGGCATTAAGAACGGAGACGTTAAAATGATCAAGAATGCAGGAGGCGTCATTTCCCATCCTTTCGGTAGTGTGATTCGCAGTCTGCTTGTCGCTATCTTCGAGTTAGGTGTGGAGGAAATAATGGTGATTGCCCATTCTGATTGTGGAGCCTGCCATATGCACAGTGAAGAAATGCTTGAGAAGATGAAGGCACGGGGTATTAATGCCGATTATATTCATATGATGAGTTTTTGTGGAGTCGATTTTCATTCTTGGCTAGATGGCTTTGAAGATACGGAGAAGTCGGTAAGGGGAACGGTCGATTTTATAGTTCATCATCCTTTGATTCCGTCGGACGTGAAAGTGCACGGGTTTATCATAGACTCCACTACTGGAGAACTGACGCGAATTGTATAGGAAATCGCCCTTTCTGCCTATCAGGAACTGCATAAAACATGGTGTCACTATCGCAACAGGATAGTGTCACTATCACTGTCTCATGGTGTCACTATGTCATTGGGATACCGACACTATCCCAAATGAAAAAAATAAGGCAGCTTTTTATCGGCTGCCTTTATCTTTCTACGGTTATATACTTTCTTTGACTCATGCACTCGTTTGTAACAAACGGGGTGTCCGTGCTCTTTGATTTCTGCCTCACGGCTGGCTTTACGATTCGCTTTGATGTAATCGTCTTGTGTAATTCGTTTTTTCATAATGAATATATTTCTCAGTGCAAAGATACAATTTCATTTCTTATTACGATCGGTTTGCGCTATCTTTGCATACATAAATCAAATGAAAACGGAAATAATATGGAAAATTTCAGTGAACTGATAAAGAATCGCCGCAGTATGCGCAAATTTACGGATGAGGAGTTAACACAGGATGAGGTTGTGGCACTGATGAAAGCTGCCTTAATGTCTCCCAGTTCCAAACGTAGTAATAGCTGGCAGTTTGTGGTAGTCGATGATAAAGAAAAGTTGAAAGAACTGTCTCACTGCAAAGAACAGGCTTCTTCTTTCATTGCAGACGCTGCTTTGGCGATTGTCGTGATGGCAGATCCATTGGCGAGCGATGTCTGGATTGAAGATGCTTCTATTGCTTCCATCATGATACAGTTGCAGGCGGAAGATTTGGGGCTGGGAAGCTGTTGGGTACAGGTTCGCGAACGTTTCACTGCAACCGGAATGCCGTCTGACGAGTTTGTTCATGGAATTTTGGATATTCCTTTGCAACTGCAGATTCTTTCCGTGATTGCCATTGGACATAAGGGAATGGAACGTAAGCCTTTCAACGAAGAACACCTCCAGTGGGAGAAAATTCATATTAATAAGTTCGGAGGAAAATAACGATGGGAGCTGTCAAAGCAAATAATAATAAAGATACTTATAAGGCTACTGCCGTCGCTTTTATTGTCATCGGAACTCTTTTCCTGATAAATAAACTGCTCCCCTTTGCTTCTATAGGTTTGCCTTGGGTGATGAATAAGGACAATTTGTTGTTGTATGCCTCTATCAGTTTTCTTATTTTCAAGCGTGACAAGTCGGTCGGCTTTGTGCTGTTGGGACTGTGGCTGGTAATGAATATCGGTCTGGTAATGTCATTGCTCGGTTCCTTGTCCGGTTATCTGTTGCCATTGGCACTGTTGATCATCGGAATTATTTTATTTTGGGTTTCAAAACGTTAAAGAAACAATGAAAAGAAGTATTGAAGATACGCCCGTTGTGTTTCTCGGTGCCGGAAATCTGGCAACTAATCTGGCGAAAGCGCTTTACCGGAAAGGATTCCGTATCATGCAGGTGTACAGCCGAACGGAAGAATCGGCTCGTACGTTAGCCAATGAAGTGGAAGCGGAATATATCACTGATTTAAAAGGCGTATCGAATGAAGCGAGATTATATATTATTTCATTGAAAGATGCCGCTTTCGTCGAACTGTTGCCTCAGATCACTGATGGGAAGCAGCATGCGCTGCTGGTACATACGGCAGGTAGCATCCCGATGAATATTTGGGAAGGTCATGCGGAACGCTACGGAGTATTTTATCCGATGCAGACGTTCAGCAAACAACGTGAAGTTGATTTTCGGGAAGTACCTTTCTTTATTGAGGCAAAAAGACCGGAAGATGCCGAGCTGCTGAAAGCGGTTGCCGGTACGCTCTCTGATAAGGTGTACGAAGCCGATTCGGAGCAACGCAGAAGTCTTCATCTGGCAGCTGTCTTTACCTGTAACTTTACCAACCATATGTATGCTCTTGCCGCCGAATTGCTGGAAAAATATCATTTGCCATTTGATGTCATGCTTCCCCTGATTGACGAAACGGCACGCAAAGTGCATGAACTCGCTCCTCGTGATGCGCAGACCGGACCGGCTGTACGCTATGACGAGAATGTGATGAATAAGCATCTTTCTATGCTGGCAGACAGTCAGGCATTGCAGGAAATTTATAAATTAATGAGTAAAAGTATCCATGAGCACCATCAATTATGATCTATCCCGCATCAAAGCACTGGCTTTTGATGTTGACGGAGTATTGAGTTCGACAACAGTCCCGTTGCATCCTTCCGGAGAACCGATGCGTACAGTGAATATCAAAGACGGTTATGCCATTCAGCTGGCGGTAAAGAAAGGACTTCATATTGCTATCATTACCGGTGGACGGACAGAAGCGGTACGTATCCGGTTTGCAGCATTGGGTGTGAAGGATCTGTATATGGGTTCTGCGGTGAAAATTCATGATTACCGTGATTTCCGTGATAAATACGGTCTGTCTGATGACGAAATTCTGTATATGGGCGATGATGTGCCTGATATAGAAGTGATGCGTGAGTGCGGGTTGCCTTGTTGTCCCAAAGATGCAGTTCCGGAAGTTAAGTCGGTTGCAAAGTATATATCTTATGTCGATGGCGGTCGTGGCTGTGGACGTGATGTGGTGGAACAAGTATTGAAAGCTCATGGCAAGTGGATGGCGGAAGATGCTTTCGGCTGGTGAGTTGTAAATCACTAAATGATAAATAAAACTATGCTTGGAAATTTAGATAAATATCAGATTATATTAGCCTCCAATTCTCCCCGCCGGAAAGAACTGATGTCAGGCTTGGGAGTGGATTATGTGGTCAGGACATTGCCGGATGTGGATGAATCATATCCAGCCGATCTGGCTGGTGCTGCGATTCCGGAATATATCTCCCGCGAAAAGGCGGATGCTTACCGGAGTATTATGCAACCGGGGGAACTGTTGATTACGGCAGATACGATTGTCTGGCTCGATGGTAAAGTGCTTGGAAAACCGGAAGGTCGAGAAGGGGCGGTTGAAATGCTCCGTTCTTTGTCCGGTAAGTCACATCAGGTGTTCACCGGTGTTTGTCTTACGACTACTGAATGGCAAAAGAGCTTTACTGCTGCATCCGATGTGGAATTTGATGTTTTGTCCGAAGAGGAAATCCGGTATTATGTGGACAAATATCAGCCTATGGATAAAGCGGGAGCGTATGGAGTGCAGGAATGGATCGGATATATAGGGGTAAAGTCTATTTCGGGCAGCTTTTATAATATAATGGGACTCCCCATACAGAAACTGTACGGGGAGCTGAAGAAGTTATAATAAATCCAGCATTAACGGGATGTCCTCTTCTTGAATACCTTGTTTGAGAAGAGCTTCCTTGTCTTTCCGAAACATCTCCAGAAAGCGTTCACGGTTTCCGTTGGCTGTGATTGACTTGCCGTACAGGGCGGCCGCTTTCTGAATGTCTCCCATTGTCCATGCGACGTGTCCGGCATTCATATAGTCGATAGCCAGTGGCTTCTGTTCAATGATTTTTTCGTAATATTTCATGGCTTGTTCGTATTTCCGGCTGATGAATGAACACCACCCGATGCCGCGCCATGCTTTTATGCAATTACTTTCGATGAAATCCAGTTTGAAAAAGTAGTTGGCAGCTTCTTCGTATTGTCCGAGTTCGGCCAGGCAACTGCCGATATGGAAAATAACATTGGTATCTTCCGGTGTAGCTTCTTCCACCTTTTTATAATAGCTCAATGCAGCCTGATAATTTCGGTTTAACCGGTAACAGATAGCCAGATGGCGGTTGTTCCAGATGTTATCCGGTTTCAGTGTATCCGCTTTCAGATAAGCATCGATCGCTTCTGCATACTTCTTGTTTTTTTGCAGAGCATATCCCAGTTTCTGATAATATTCTGCACCTCTTCCCTGAAGTGCTCCGATCGTTTCCATTTCCTCGTACACTTCTATTGCCTCATTCCAGCGTTCTTTCTTTAAATAGAAATCTGCGATCGGGAATAGGATATCTTCACTATATAATACGTTACTAAGTGCAGGAATGTGGTGTAAATCGAGTTTCTCCTTAAAGATGTCCCTAAACTCGTGGCGGCGTACACTGAGCTTGAAGAAACGGTACAGGTCATGCAGATATTGATTGCTGACGGTTCCCGGTCGCTCATTGAATTTCTTCATTGTTTCCGCACTCGACTTTTCGGACAGCTCTGCCACTTGCTGTTCACCGAGCTGGCTTAGCATCATGTCTTGCTGTGCCTTTGGCAACTGCCGGATCGTAAAGAAGAGTGAATACTTATCACTGTTACTGAAAAATCCTGATTGAAGAATTAAATCCAGCAATGTATTTTTCTCGTTACCTTCCTGTTTCAGTTGCTTGATGACATCGGATTGCTGCTTGCTGAACGGGTAAAACCAATTCTGTACTTCCCGGAAGAACGGATAACTTTTCAGTGCTGCAAATGTACTCATATATACGTCGGCTCCTTCCAGTTGCAGCTCATTCATTTCGCGCAACTTGTCTCCCAGTCCTGATTGTTCGAAAGCGTCCGCCCAATCCGGATTCTTGTCATCGTTCTCATCCTCATTCTCCTCAAAGCCGAATCTCATGTTCCGCATGGACGAAACATTCTTCAACATTTCAGGAATAATTTCCTCTCTCATTTTCTTGTCTATCTTTTCTGTTTCCTGGCATAGTAGCATTTGGCGATAGATACGTGCCACATCCTCTTTGAATGGAGGAATCTCATCCATGAGGTCGACTCTCTTGACCAGATCGTTGTAGAGTGAGAGACGGTTCCTGTAGATATGGAAAATGAAAATGACACCTACCAGTGCACGTTGACCGGCATTGACATCCGGATGGCGGTAAGCATCCAGCAACCACATGATTTTACGCAGGTCAAAACATTCCATCAGACTTAATGTGACAGCACTGATAAACAGGCACAGATCATTCACCGGAAGAAGTTCGGAGGTAAGCATGGATTGTGCATCCTCTTCCTCTTCGGGAGTCCATGCACTGTTGGTCCATGTTTGCAGAAACATATATTTAAGTGTTTCTTCATGCCGTTTCAGTACCTCGTCCATCTTTTCGTCAGACAGCAGTCCACTGACTGCCAAGTCGTCATTGAATGACTCCAGCATGTGCAGCAATTTTTTGAGTGTATATGCTGACAGACTTTCCGGTCGGGGAGTGCGGCGTACCTCATGATAATATCTTGATGAAGCATTGTCCAGCATAAGCAGGCGCGAACGGTCGGCTATTTCCCAGGTATCAGCTACGAGTTTTCTGTATACATTCCAGCGTTCTGGGTCGTTTGCGCCTTGGCGCATATACTCCAGCATATACTTGTAGGAGGTTTGCAGCTGCTCCAAGCGGGTACGTAAATCCCAGTCCGGACATTGCCAAAGCAGGGATTCCAACTGCATCAAAGCTTCTTTAAGTCTTTTTTCTTCAAGCAGAGAGCGTATATAGGTGTATTGTTCATTAATCGTTTTTTCATTCATAATGGTTCAATTATTTATAGGTAATAGAACAAAAAGGATGCCAAAAAGTTAGAATCTGACTTGCACCTGTGCTTGTATCAGATTAGAATCCTTTTGTCCGTCTCCTTTTTTATCACAAAAAGTGTATTGTGCCTGCACACGGCATCTGGGATAAAACCAGTATTGCAGTCCGGCAATGTAATTATTTTGTTTGAAATCTGCCGCTTTGTTCGGATTGAAATAATCGAAAGAGGCGATAAAGTCGAAATTTTGTAATAAACGTACGCTGCCTGTCGCATAGAATCCTTCGCTTTTTACGTTTCTGTCTTTTCCTGCAAGATATTCCGTACGGAAGTTGAATGCGGAAGTGGTAACAACCCCTCCCAGGCTCCAGCGTTTCTTGGCGTAATTTTCTCCTGTTTTGATTCCCGAATATTGGGAGTCACCTATGGCGTGTCCGGTTCCCCGAATGAAAGATCCTCCTACAGACAGCCATTTGTTAGGATACACCATCAGGTTGCCGACTACATCTTTCTGACTGTTTTTGTCTTTGGTGTTTAATCCCTGTCCGTTCATGACGGCAAATTTGTATTGCAGGAGATCATGAAATAGTTTTCCGTGAATCATCATACCGATGTCTCGTCCGGAAGTCATTCCATAACATTTGTCACTGCCGCTGACTCCTGCCAGATAACAGACTGACTGAGAATAGCAGTTGATCAGCTCTACCGTTGTGGGAGACAGTTCGTTTTCAATGGTGTAAGGAACTTTAAATTCTCCGATACGTGCTGTAAGTCCGGAGAGGATCCGGTAGTCTGTATATACTTCGAGCAGCATACCACCGTTGTAGAAATCATACATGAAATCGCATGTCCATCTGTCGGTGATTTTACCGTGTGCCATGAAGATGATCCGTTTGATGTCGAATGTATTGTCGGGATTGGCGGCATCGTCGTATGTATACCCCAGTTGTGCATAACCGGCAAGACTGATTCGTTCTTTCAGTGTATTGACTACTTGATTCAACGGCGTTTTCTCCTGTGCGGTGAGCGTATTCTGCATACTAAGCAGGGTGAACGCGATCATTGAGAGTCGAAAGAGTGTTTTTCGCATGTGATTAGTTGTTATTTGATTGTTGTTGAATTTGTTTTTGTAAAAGTTGTATCTATCAGATTTTTGTATCCGGAATATGTCTGAGATATCCGGTTATTTGTTTTCAGCCATGTTACTGCTTTATCCAGGGCATCGGCTGAGGGGCGCTCCGCTTTTCTGTAAACAGGGAGTGCAATGAGGCCGGTCAGGTTTTCCGGAACGCCGATATCTATCAATACCTGTTTCCATTCTTTTTGCGGGTGCATTTTTATATAGTCTATTCCCAGATTATATCCGGTGATTAATAGTTCGATTTCTCTTCTTTTTTCGTTGATGGCTTCTCGGGAGAAAGCGGTGACAGTGAAATCAATTCCCAATTCCTGTGTGCTGATCAGAGACCGGTGACGGGCATTCATTGCGATGGATGCGGCAGGGTCGGGGAGGAAGGATGCGTCAATCTGATCGTATTGCAGCATTTGCAGGCGAAGAGGGAGCTGGGCGATTTCCGGTTTGTTCACTTCTGCCTGACTGATTCCCGCTTTGTTCAGTAGCTGTCCGGTTGCATACTCGATAATCGTATTATGTGAAACAGCTATATTTTTTTCTTTGAGTTCCTGAAGTTGGTTGATACCGCTTTCTTTGGAGACTATAAAACAGAAATAACCGTCATGTTTCAAAATGATTCCTAAGTCGGTATGGTGGATAGCCTGTAGAGTTACTGCACTGGGATAGTCGGTGATCATGCCATCCATTGATTTGAACTGGAACGCTGCGTCGCGGTCATAGGCGGAATTGAAAGAAAGGATGGTTAAATCCAATCCCAGCGAATCGTAGATTCCTTGTGCTTTAGCTATGTGAAAAGGCAGTCCGTCCAGAGTCGGGAGCATTCCCAGTGTGAGTGGTTGTAATTCTGTTGAAGGTATAAAGACGCTTTCTCCTTTTTTTCTTTGGCAAGAATAAAGGAAGAAAAGGAGGATACAGAATATGAGTGCTGCTCTCTTCATGCCTTAGTTGATGGGTCAGATATAAATAAGGGCAACTCTTTTCACAAAGAACTGCCCTCGTATCTAAAATTACATTGTTATAAATTCATTATTCATTAATGGCAGCGATACCCGGAAGAACTTTTCCTTCGATTGCTTCGAGCAATGCGCCACCACCTGTAGAAACATAAGATACGCCGCTAGCCAGACCGAACTTGTTGACACAAGCTACAGAGTCGCCACCACCCACAAGTGAGAATGCACCGTTCTTGGTTGCTTCAACGATAGCTTCACCTACTGTACGTGAACCGTGAGTGAAGTTTTCAAATTCGAATACACCTGTAGGACCGTTCCAAAGAATAGTTTTGGATTCTTTGATTACGTTAGCGAAGATTTCTTCAGTCTTAGGACCGATGTCAAGACCTTCCCATCCGTCAGGAATTTCATCAACAGCGCAGAACTGAGTGTTAGCGTCGTTAGAGAAAGCGTCAGCGATCTTAGCGTCAACAGCCAGTACAAGGTTTACACCCTTTTCTTTTGCTTTCTTGATCAGATCCAAAGCCAGGTCAAGTTTGTCGTCCTCACAGATAGAGATACCGATTTTACCACCCATTGCTTTGGTGAATGTATAAGTCATACCACCTGCGATGATCAGGTTGTCTACCTTATTCAACAGGTTTTCGATGATTTCGATTTTAGAAGAAACTTTAGAACCACCCATGATAGCAGTGAACGGACGTTGGATGTCGTTCAATACTTTATCAACAGCTTTTACTTCTTTCTCCATCAGGTAACCGAACATCTTGTTGTCAGTGTCGAAGTATTTAGCGATCAGAGCTGTAGAAGCGTGTGCACGGTGAGCTGTACCGAATGCGTCGTTTACGTAGCAGTCAGCGTAAGAAGCCAATTTCTTGGTGAATTCTTTCTGGCTTTCTTTGACAGCCTTCTTTGCAGCAGCCTTTTCTTCGTCTGTGGCATCTTCAGCCAAACCTCTTGGTTTGCCTTCTTCCTCAGCATAGAAGCGAAGGTTTTCGAGCAACAGAACTTCTCCCGGTTGCAGAGCAGCAGCTTTTACAGCGGCTTCTTCGCCCATGCAGTCGTTAGCAAACTGAACTTCAACGCCCAGCAGTTCAGACAGATGTTTGATGATATGTTTCAAAGAGAATTTGTCGGCAACGCCTTTCGGACGGCCCAGGTGAGAACCGATGATGATGCTACCGCCGTCAGCCAAAATCTTCTTCAAAGTAGGAAGAGCTGCACGCATACGAGTGTCATCTGTAATGTTGAAGTTTTCGTCCAGGGGTACATTGAAGTCCACGCGAACAAATGCCTTTTTACCGGCAAAATTGAATTTGTCAATTGTCTGCATAATACTCTATTTTTATTTAAAAGTGTTTTTAATATTCTCTTTTTTGATCGACCGCAAAGTTACTATTTATTTCGGTTCCTTGCTATTAAATCGTTATTTATTCTTGGCTTTTGGTGCCTCTTTTGTAACTTTATAAGTGTTACAGAAATATTTGCACATCATTTGCAAACCGCAGGTGTCACATTTCGGCGTACGTGCCTGACAAACATAACGACCATGCAGAATAAGCCAGTGATGGGCTATGGGTATTAATTTTTCCGGAATGTTCTTCACCAGTTCTTTCTCTACGCTGAATGGAGTCGTACAACTGTCCGGCACCAGTCCGATGCGGTGACTGACACGGAAAACGTGGGTATCAACCGCCATCGCTGCTTTGTTGAAAACGACGGACTGAATCACATTGGCGGTCTTTCTTCCTACACCGGGAAGTTTGATCAGGTCATCCATGTTGTCGGGCACTTTGCTGTTGAAGTCATTAACCAGCATTTTAGCCATTCCTACCAGATGTTTGGCTTTGTTATTCGGATAAGATACGCTCCGGATGTATTCGAAAATAACTTCAGGCGTACTGGCAGCAAGAGCTTCCGGAGTCGGGAAGTCCTTGTAGAGAGGCGGAGTGATCATATTTACTCGTTTATCCGTACATTGTGCAGAAAGGATTACAGCGATCAGTAATTCATACGGATTATTGTAATGTAATTCTGTTTCGGCTACAGGAACATTTGCCTGAAACCATGCGATTACTTTTTCATAACGTTCTTTCTTTCTCATCTTAACTTGTTTTTATGGTAGTGAGGCGTTACTTTTAATTTGAAATAGACAGCGGAAACTACTGTCAGGCAGGCACCGAAAAGATATGCTTTGTCAAACGAACAGATTTCGGCTATATATCCTCCGGTCAGCATACCGATACCAATTCCTACATCCCATGAGGTCAGGTAGGTGGAAGTAGCTGTTCCCCGTTGGTTGTTGGGGGCAAGGTTTACGAACAGAGTATTGAATGCCGGAAACATAATTCCGAATCCGATTCCCATCAGCAGGGCAATTCCGAAAAAGAGAATGGTGCAGGCAGCATCATTCCATTGAATCAGATATACACAGGATGCGAGCAGGAAGAAACTTATTATAACCAGATTGAGTCCGGCGGCAATTACTTGGGTTATCTTTCCCCGGTCCACCAGCTTTCCTGAGAATATACGGGAAATGGCCATACCGATCGCCATAAAGGTAAAAAAGAAACCTGTTTGTGTATGGATTCCTATTTCGCGGGCATACATGGCTACATAATTGGTGGTCATTCCGTAGGGGATGGAGAGTAGCAACAGGCTGAGTCCCGCAGGCATTCCTTTTAATAAAATGAAACGGTCGAGTGAAATCGGTTCACGCTTTACCGGTGGTTTATAAGGTGTCTTCACCAGGCTTGCGGACAGGAATCCCAGCATACAGGAACCGAGCGCATAGCAGAATATTGTAGCGAAAGAAACCCCTCCGTCATGTAAAAACAGTCCGAACATCGGTCCGATGGACATGGCGATATTATTGGTCAGTCCATAATAGCCCAGCCCTTCACCTCTGCGGGAAGAGGGCATAATGTCAATGACTACTGTATTTCCACCTACTGTGACCATGCCGAAAGAGACTCCATGAATAATTCGGAATATAATAAATAGGGTAAGCGAGCCGGCGATAAGATATCCCGCAAACATCAGCATAAAGATGAAATAAGCGAAAAGATAAAGCGGCTTACGGGCAAACGTATCCAGCAGATAGCCGGAAAACGGGCGGATGCAGAGTGCAGCTACCGTATAACAGGAAAGCACGATGCCGATAGTGGAATTTCCTGCCTGAAAGAACTCGGATAAATAGAACGGCAAAACAGGAATCAGCAACCAGAAACCGAAGTAGAGCAGGAAGTTGGCTGCCAAGATGAAACAATAACCGGGAGTAATGAGTCTATCCTTTGCCATAATAAGTGAACGTTCAATTTGCTGATCGGAACGGTGATAAGCCATCCCGTTTCAGTGTAATCGGTATATTGATTAAATGCCAATGTCCCAATTACCATCAGATGGTTTTATTGGCACATTGGCATACTGGTAAATTCTGTGCTCTATTTAATATGCTGCTTCGAATTCTTTTAAGAAGCGTGTATCATTTTCGGAGAACATACGGAGGTCTTTTACCTGATATTTCAGGTTCGTGATGCGTTCGATACCCATTCCGAGAGCATAACCGCTGTATACTTTGCTGTCGATGCCGTTTGATTCGAGTACGTTCGGGTCTACCATACCGCAACCGAGGATTTCCACCCAACCGGTATGCTTGCAGAACGGACAACCTTTACCACCGCAAATGTTACAGCTGATATCCATTTCAGCACTTGGTTCTGTAAATGGGAAATAAGACGGACGCAGACGGATTTTGGTGTCTGTGCCGAACATTTCTTTGGCGAAGAGCAGCAATACCTGTTTCAAGTCGGTGAATGATACGTTTTTGTCTACATACAACGCTTCTACCTGATGGAAGAAACAGTGTGCACGGTAGCTGATAGCTTCGTTACGGTATACACGTCCCGGACAGATGATGCGGATAGGAGGTTTGGAAGTTTCCATCACACGGGTCTGTACAGAAGAAGTATGAGTACGGAGTACTACATCCGGATGAGCTTCGATGAAAAATGTGTCCTGCATATCGCGTGCCGGATGATCTTCGGCAAAGTTCAGTGCCGAGAATACATGCCAGTCGTCTTCGATTTCCGGACCTTCGGCGATGCTGAATCCCAGACGTGCGAAGATATCGATGACTTCGTTCTTTACAATTGTAATCGGATGACGTGTACCGAGTTCAATCGGATAAGCCGAGCGGGTCAGGTCAAGACCGTCGCAACTATTATCCTGGCTCTCGAACTGTTCCTTCAACGCATTGATTTTGTCCTGCGCTTTAGTTTTCAGTTCATTCAGTCTCATGCCGACTTCTTTTTTCTGTTCGGCAGCTACGTTACGGAAATCCGCCATCAAATCGTTAATGGCTCCCTTCTTACTCAGGTATTTGATGCGGAGAGCTTCGAGTTCTTCGGCATTGGAGGCGTGCAAAGCTTCCACCTCTTTCAGAAGTTGTTCAATCTTAGCTATCATATTTTTGATGTATTGTTATTCAGTTTCTTAGTAAAAACCGTGCAAAGATATAATTTTATCACGAACCATCGAAATAATTTGTATCTTTGTTGCCGAATGTACCGAAAATCGGGGAACACTTATGAAAAAGATTGTTATTTCTCTTCTGCTATTGACTTTATCGTTTCGCCTGTCAGCTCAGATCGACTATCTGGAGCCGGTGAAGCCTTTTACTACCTATACGGGTGAGTTGGGTGAGTATTATCGAAATGTCTTTTCTTTGCTTAATACAGGTTTTCAACAGCGTCCTTACGCGCGTTTTGTAGCCATTCCTTCTTTTTCACCGGAATATGCAATGTCGGTAGAGAAGAAGAACGGACGTTGTCTGTTGATTGCGAATACTTTGTCGCGTACCTATTGGCAGGCAGAGAAAGGAACGGTGAAAGTGGAAACTAAATCAGTGGAGATCAGTCAGTCCTTATACCAGTCTTTGGGAGCTATCGCCCGTCTGGTAACCAGCCAGATACAGGATTTGGACGGTTCGACAGCCGGACTGGATGGAGTTGTTTATTACTTCTCATCGACAGATGCGAAAGGAAAAGAGATGATGGGACGGAAGTGGTCACCCATGAAAGGTACTTTGATGGAGCGGCTTGTGTTGGTTTGTCAGTCGACTTACATGTTTTCTCAGGGAGAAAATATTTCGGAGCAAGCATTGGCGGAGGAAGCAACCGCTTTATTGAAAGAGCTGGAGCACCGTACCAAAGAACAGCCGGACGCTCACAAAAAGCCGATGTATGTGGGGATTTATTCTGTTGGTCCGAAGCTCAAAACGCATTCGGGAAAGCAAATTGAAGAATTACCCTGCTTGGCTGATGTTTGTGTACGGGAATATGTAGCCAGACAAATGATTTATCCTGCGGAATTGCTTAAAGATAATGTCTCGGGATATGCTTTGTGTGAGTTTACTATAGATAAGGAGGGAGTGATTCTTCGTCCTCATATATTAAAATCGACTCATCCGGAGTTTGCAGAAGAAGCTCTTCGCATTGTGAAGGAAATGCCAAATTGGACACCGGCACTGGTGGGAGGCAAGGCGGTTGAAAGTGATTATACCCTTTATGTCCCTTTCCGTCCCCAGTTGTATAAAGAACAGTTGCAGATACGCGAACGCGAGTTGTCCAAAAAACATTAACGCCCGGAACTTTTCTCTTTTTATATTGTATTATCATTGTAACCAATAAAAAAAGAGAAGATATGGATGATATGATTAACAGACACGATTCGATTGCTGAGGAAAATATCGAACCGAATGGCCGTCCGGCTAAGAATGAGTTTGAAGAATGGAGCACTGAAGTTACCGATCGTGCAGATAATGTATTCAAAGGTGATACGAAAGACAGTCCCATCAAGGATCGTGAGAAACGAATAAAAGAAATGGATGAAGTGATAAAAAAGGACCTTGAATAAAGGTCCTTTTTTATTGTATATATGATATCTTTTTTAACACGATCTCGTGCTTATCGTTGTAGGCCATGAGAAACTTTTCAGTAACTTTGTAGCCCAAAAATATAGATAGTATGATAAAGGTATTATTGCTTGATGTAGATGGAACTTTGTTGAGTTTTGAAACTCATAAGGTGTCGCAATCCTCTATAGATGCTCTTAAAAAAGTACATGATAGTGGAATTAAGATTGTGATTGCTACCGGTAGAGCGGCAAGTGATCTTCATGAGATTGATGCTGTGCCGTATGATGGAGTTATTGCACTTAATGGAGCAGAGTGTGTATTGCGTGACGGAAGTGTGATAAGAAAAGTAGCAATACCTGCACAAGATTTTAGAAAATCAATGGAGCTTGCACGGGAATTTGATTTTGCAGTCGCTCTCGAATTAAATGAAGGTGTATTTGTCAATCGCCTTACCCCGACTGTCGAACAGATTGCCGGAATTGTTGAGCATCCGGTTCCGCCGGTTGTCGACATCGAAGAGATGTTTGAAAGAAAAGAATGCTGTCAACTTTGTTTTTATTTTGATGAGGAAACAGAACAAAAAGTAATGCCGCTTCTGTCTGGTCTTTCCGCAACACGCTGGCATCCTTTATTTGCTGATGTTAATGTTGCAGGGACAAGTAAGGCAACCGGCCTCTCGTTATTTGCCGATTACTACAGGGTTAAAGTTTCTGAAATAATGGCGTGCGGTGATGGCGGTAATGATATCCCCATGCTGAAGGCCGCCGGAATAGGAGTGGCGATGGGAAATGCGTCCGAAAAAGTTCAGTCAGTTGCCGACTTTGTCACTGATACGGTGGACAATAATGGACTTTACAAGGCTTTGAAACATTTCGGGGTAATATAAATGTCTTAATGAAGCTTGGCTACAAAGCCAATCACAGGTTTAAAATAAAAAAAAGAGTAACTTATCATAAGTTACTCTTTTCATTTTGTGGAGCGTATCGGACTCGAACCGATCACCTCGACACTGCCAGTATTAATTCAAAAACGTGCCTATCTAGTTAATAATTAATTAGTTATAATGATTGTTTTTTAAGCCTCCGACAAGCGGAAGTAAAAAACGATTTTTTAATACTGTTTTTATGTTCATTTTTATTTCTCATTCTATTTTTTAATTATTACAATTGAGCTACCTGTTTCTAGTTTATCCGGCTAATAGTAAAAGTGCTATTATGACAGAAGAACAAGCCGATTTATTACTACTGGCTACATCTATTATTGCGGGTTTACTATTAGCGATATTGTTGCGCCTATAATCGCCGTTGATATAGCACATATAATCCAGATCAAAGCCTTATTATATTTGCTTTTGGTTTTCTCCTTTTTAATCGTGGAAAATCCGCCACTATTCAAAAAGGCTCTCCCTTTATCGGTTATGTCGAAAAAACTTCCGTCCTTTGTTCGGGTAATATCGACATAACCGGATCGTTCTAGCTCGGGGATTATTTCGCCATGAATAGCTTTTTTGTAATCAAACATATCGGCTTTGATTTCTAATAGTATCTTGTCTTTTTCTTTTGCTTTCATGTTGTTGCGGGATTAGTTATTCGATTAAAGAACCATCTTCGATATTAAGTTTAAAAGATTCTCTTTCTTTATCCCCATTTCTATATACGATATCAAAAGTAAAGTTTATAATATCGCCATTAATGTTTATCAATTTGTTTTTTATTATAAATTCTTCGGAATACTCTTTGTGTCGATAATACCAAATATAATCGCCATTAGTGATATTAACTAAAGACACAGAAGGGTATGATACTTCTAGACCGCTAATATTATCGATGGGAATTAATTTATTGATGAGATAATCGTCTAATGGTATTTTTTTTATCTCATTACAATTATTATCAAGCAAAAAGTGATTTTTATACCCTAATGTGATAAAATATTCATTATTCCAATTTTTAAGGCTAATCACTGAATTATCATATTTATTATAGTAAATTCTTTTCTCTTTACCGCGAAGTGTGGAAATAATTTCACTTGGTCCACCATAGTTAACTAATAAGATAATTCCATCATCTTTCATAATGAAGTCCCCCAAACCAATAAAGTCTATATTACGCTCTTCAACTTCACCAAACTCTAAATAAAATTTTTGCTTAAATCCTCGGATCATTGGTGCTGTATATTCGAATATTTGCTCTTTTTTGTCATTATATGCTGCAAACCACATATTACCATCAAGAAATCCTGCCAATAATGCATTTTTAGAGGGGTTATCATCATTCTTCCATCCTACTGTTACTTTGGTTACCCCCTTTGGTAAATTAAACTCTTTTAAGAACTCGTCTTGGTTGTCATCTTCCTTGCTGCACGCTTGTAGACAAAATACAGAAAAAAAAGCGATGATTGATAGTGTTAATAATTTATTCATGATGTTTTGTTATTAGTTATTATTTTGCATTAAATTGATATTCGCCTCTTTTAATATCCCTTTTATCTTTGTCTATTTCTCTTTTTGCATCGCGGAGACTGTTTAGTCCAGAGAGAACATTATTAGCACTATTACGTATATCCTCGTCAGTGTGTCCGATCGTTTTTCCGTCCTCGTTAAAGTAAAAGTTGTGTTCCTTGATCTTTCCGTCTATTTTATATTTCGCTTTTATATATATTCTATTTTTGTCATCTACCAGACTAGGGAAATCAATAGATTTAAAGCACTTGTTTGTTATAGGATCGAGTTTTGCATCTTCTTGATTATATATATTCAAAGCGCTATCTAAAATTAAAATAGCCTCTTTAGTACTTTTTGCTTCGAATGCTTTTGCATTTAGTTTTGCTATATCAGCACCGAGTTTTGAATACATATAAGATAAAGACATTAATTCTTTATATGGAGAATATATACTGTCTATCTCTGAAACTTCGATTATTTCCAATGATGATAAATTGGGATTGTGTTTATTTAGATATATTTCTAAAGGAGTCCCGGTTTTAGTTGAACATCCGTTTAGACATAGTACAGACAATAATGCAAATAGTAGCTTTTTCATTTTGTTTTGTTATTTATTGTTAGTTTAAATCCATGTTTTCACGCTTACCACACCGACGACTAGTGCCCAATCGTGTATTTCATTGACCGGAACATCATAAGGTTTAAAACCTTCTTCCTTATTGAAAGGAACACATTTTATATATCCTTCCTGTTCTGATTCTTCGACCTTTTTTATCATTATACCGTCGTATGTTGCTAAAGCGTATACCTCACCCCATCTTACGTGTGATCTAGTTGTAACGATCCGGCATCCTACAATGTCCCGATCATTAATGCTCCGTTCTGGGACGTCTCTGTTAATCATACTACGACCTCCGGCGCGGATCGTGAAATCACAACCGGGCATATCGGGGATAATATATCGCTCACAGTCTCCTTTTGTTATTGCAGAGTTAAAGCCATTGGGCAGACCGCATGAGGCAGTCACTACGTCTATATGTGGAATGGCTTTGCCTTTTAGGTCGTCGTAATGAAGGGTATAGTTATTGTTTTCTAAGGGACTATCTTGTTGTTTTTCGGTTGAACAATTTAAATTTGATCCAAATCTTTTGTTGATATAAGTTTCAATAACGTCCAATCTTAGACTACTTGGCGTTGTTTTTCCTTCATAGTAATTAGTTAATGTCGATTTGCTCATTCCTAAATCTTTAGCCAATTCGTATCTGCTAACTATTTCTTTATCAATTAGAAATCTTAGTTTTTCTAGTGTTTCCATTATTGGTTATTATTTGGAAATAGTCTAAATATGGACTATTTTGGTTAATTATTGGACTATTTGTTTTGTATAGTCCAATAATGGACTTATCTTTGTCGCATCAAAGTTAATGAATGAATGAATAAGTAACAAATAAAACGAAGGAATTATGAAAGCAACACCAATCAAACCAACACGAAAGAACTTACTTGATTTAAATGTAGGCGATCCAGTATTCTTCGATAAAGACAAAGAAGATACCGCAAAAGCAACGGCAAGCCAACTTAAAAGAAAGGGATTAGCTCTATTCAAAACGAAAGCAACCGAAACAGGAATCTATTTAACACGACTACAATGACGACAGCAGAACGTTACAATGAGAAACTAGCGAATGAAATCAACCGAATTTATGACGCTACGAGAGAACTAACCTTTAGTAAAAATATGTCGGCGGAAATCGTCGGAGGTCGCCGGAGGTTGGAGGATTTAGTAGGACGCGGGAAAATCGCAACTGATAAGCCAACCGCACACCAACACGGTAAATGGAGGTGTAAAGCGTCCGACGTACTTAGATACGCTTATAGTGAAGAATATCCAAATTAAAACGAAATATCATGCTAACACTCAAACAAAGCCCTATCGCTATCATCTTAATGCTCCTAGCGTGCAGCCTCGCAGAAGGCGAACCGAAACCGGGCAAACTTATCATCGCACTTCTGATCGTGTTTCTAACGATTATCTATGTGCTAGTCTGTAACTATATAAACGTAAAAAGACATGGCGGCGAATCATCAATGTATCGGTAACTGTCGAATGTGTACGGTGCTAGGCGCGTGTCCTGCTGATACTCTAACTTGCGAAGATTGCGGCGAGGAAATCGAACCGGGCGAAGAGATCGAGATAGAAGTCGAAACATATGAGCGCGGCAGACGCGGAACAAAGATAATAACTGTTTGCGCTCGCTGTTATGAGTCGCTTTATCAAGGTGGATCGGATAATTTTTAAACAAAACAATAAAACCTTACGGTGTATAGGTAACTGTATATGAATATGAGTACAAGTAATAACTCAAAAGGTAGTAGCATTGGTTTTTGCGGATTACTTACTATCGTTTTTATCGTATTGAAACTCACAAATTATATCGATTGGTCTTGGTGGTGGGTGACTTCTCCTTTATGGATTCCAATAGCGATATTATTAGCTGTAATCTTTCTCGTTTTCATATTAAAAGCGATGTTCGAATCATAACTAAATTACACACGACAATGACACATTGGAAAACTCAATTTAATTATGACTATTTAGGCGCTTACAGCCTACCGGACGGAAAAGATATAGTTCTCACCATCCGTGAAACGAAAAGAGAACAGGTAGTCGGTGCGTCTGGAAAGAAAGAAGAATGCTTCGTCGCTTACTTCTTCGAGAATGTAAAACCGATGATCCTCAACCGGACGAACTGCAAAACTATGACGAAGATTTTCAAAACACCGAATTTCGAGGAATGGATAAACAAGCAAATTCAGATAGGTGCGGTAATGGTGGACGCTTTCGGCGAAAAAGTTGATTCGCTCCGTATTCGTCCATTCATCCCGAAAGTTGAAAACTCATTGCCTACGGTTGAAACTGGATCGGTGATCTGGAAAAACATTCTAGACGCATTGGCGGGCGGCTATACAGTTGCGCAAGTCCAAATGAAATACAAACTAACAAAAGAACAAATCAAAGAATTAGTAGCACATGAAATCAAGTGAACAAAAGGAATTTGAATGGAAAGAAAAGAGACGTGGCAAAATAACAGCCTCTACGCTTCCCGATTTGATGAAAGCGGGCAAAGGATGTCCGTTCGGTAAATCCGCGTTGGATGCGATGTATTTAGTACGATACGAGCGTAGGACCGGGATGATGCGAGAAAACGGAAGTGCAAAGGCTTTTGATTGGGGGCACGACAACGAACCGTTAGCGGTTGAGTGGGTACGGAGTCAATTAATGAACGAGATCAAGTCGTGTACAACCGATTTTTACGACATTGTTTTCAATGAACCGTTTGAAGGGTTCGGAGATTCACCCGATTTCTATGTGTATGGATTCGACGGGAAAGTTATCGCTCTAGGCGAAATCAAATGCCCGATGTCGCAGGGTAAAATCGAATCTTTGCAATTCGGGAATACCATCGACGAAAAGGACGAATATTATTGGCAGTTCCTCGGTCATTTCCTCGGTCGCCCGGACGTAGATAAGTTGTATTATGTCATTTATGACGGCTATGTAAATGAAGGTCGAATACTTGAAATGAATCGCGCCGATCATGTGGAGAATATAAAGAAACTCTATGACCGTATCCGGTTAGCTAGTGAAATGATAGACGAATCTATTCGTTCCGGTCTGGATTTACTTGATTGTGTCGATAAGGCAAAATCGGTCCTAGAATTAAAGATACAGATCGAAACGTTAAAGCCGGATGCGAAAAACAGCGTACCGATCAAAAATCAGATTTATAAGCTACGGAAAGAAATACGCAAACTGACAAAGAAATAACCGTCACAACACTAACACAACACGATTAATCACATTTTTTATAAACGCTTTAATAAACACGAAATTATGCACAATTGGTTTTTAACAAAAATCCGTTACGAGAAAGTAATGGAAAACGGGATACAAAAGAAAGTAACAGAACCGTATTTAGTAGATGCGCTAAGTTTTACTGAAGCAGAAGCGCGAATAACCGAAGAAATGACTCCGTTTATCTCCAGTGAGTTTACAGTGTCCGATATTTCCCGCGCACATTATAGCGAGATATTTACGAGCGAAGAAGATTCTGCTGATAAATGGTATGCCGGACGACTCGCTTTTATTACGGTGGACGAAGTAAGCGGCAAAGAAAAGCGGACTTATACGAATGTTCTGGTACAAGCCGCAGACATTCACGACGCAATGAAGAAACTCGACGAAGGTATGAAAGGAACGATGGCGGATTATTCTTCGATTTCGTTGAAAGAAACGGCGATTGTAGATGTCTACCCATATGGAGTAAAGGGGGGAGAAAGTAAATGAGAAAGATTCTGTTTGTTTTAATGGCTCTTTGCCTGTTCTCGTGTGATCGGAATGGATTAAATAACCATTTGGTTAAAGACGCCAAAGGCAATGTCTATTTTTTAAGAAGTATTTCGGGCAATGGATACCATGTATACAAATGTGATTCCCTTGCGGCTGATTCTCTTAAATTCTAATAATAAGCCGGGTGAAAGTCCTGGCAAATCGGATAAGTGGCGGAATTGGTAAACGCTCCACCCTAGTGCGTGGAATTGGTTCCGATCGTGACGGACGTTCGCAAGCGGTCTGCGACAAATCTCGGTTCAAATCCGAGCTTATCCACATTCACAAACCAAAATAAAGACATGGCAAAGTATAACAATGTAAAGATAGAGGGATACGACTCTAAAAAGGAGTATCGGCGCGCTAAGGAGTTGAAACTACTCGAAAAGAAGGGGATTATAACCGGATTGCAAGAGCAAGTAAAATACGAGCTTATTTCGCCTCAATATCGTTTCTATGAAGTGCAGGGAGTGCGGAAGATGTTGCGTAAAAAGGAACTTCTAGAACGAGGCGTTTACTATATCGCGGACTTCGTTTATTATCGAGATGGCGAGTATGTCGTTGAGGATACGAAAGGAGTTCGAACAAAGGAGTATATAATCAAACGGAAGCTCATGCTTTACGTTCATGGAATCAGAATAAAGGAGGTATAAAATGGCGAAGAAAACAACACAGGTACAAAAAAGCGATTGCCGGACGTGTCGGAATGGCGGAGAAGAGAAGAATTTTATTTGTTATTGCTCCGTCCTTAAAGTGGGGCGGTCCATAGGGATAAGGATTTGTAGTTATTATGTAGCGCGATAGACTTTATAAGTGTGATGAATATAGACGGATATACGCTAACTGAGAAGATGAGAAAAGCGAGACGACGTTTCAGATTTACCGCCACCGAACAAGCCCTATTTTACGAATTAGTGGCTATTTGTAACGGCGAAGATTGGAGGGACGTTTTCGATTGCTCGAACATTGAACTTTGTTTTGCGCTTAACGTGAACGAGAGAACACTTGTAAAAGCTCGCGAGTCTTTGATAAACGCAGGATTGATTTATTATAAATCTGGTAAAAGTAGACGTGTTGTTAGTTCCTATTCTTTTGTGAAGGAGTTTAAAACTACCGTAATGACTACCGTAAATAATACGGTAGATAATACGCCCGATAAACCAACCGATAAGAGGGGAGATAAGACAACCAATAGTATTACCAATAGTACGGACTATAATAAACTAAAACAGAAACCAAACGAAAATATACTCTCTAAAGTCTCTCATGGAGATTTTGATTTTATATCTAACGAGTTTTTAGAGACGTTTATTCTTTGGCTTGAATACAAAAAAGACAGACGGGAAAATTACAAATCGGAAAAGTCGCTTAAAGCGTGTTACAGCAAATTAGTGAAATTGAGCAAAGATAATCCGGCGATTGCATCTCAAATCATAAATGAAGCGATTGCAAATAATTGGGCGGGATTCTTTGAACTGAAAAACAATAAAAATGAATATGGAAACAAGAAGCAAACAAACTCTACCGATAGCGGCGATACTATCATACGGACTACCGTATTATGATGAGCCGATAGAAATAGGGAAACGCCCGGAATGGTTTAAAGCGTGTTGTAAGTACGTTTGTCCCGGTTTTAAGATTGACGACTCCAATAAGAACCTAATGAATCAACTCTTTTTGTATACAGAAGGACGTGGTAAATTAGATACAAACAAAGGGCTATTGTTGAGGGGTGACATTGGGACCGGGAAAAGTACTATCATGCAGATTTTAAACCGATACGGGTATTTCACACGTGGCAAAGCGAAGGGCGGTTATCCAGTCGGCGGTTTTAGGATAGACTCGGCTTCCTTCATTGCGAATAGCTTTTCAATGCGTGGGAAGGATGCGCTAGAGTTGTACACATACAACAACGGTGCGCCGCGAATGATTTGTTTCGATGAACTAGGACGAGAACCAATCCCGGCGAAGTATTTCGGCACTGAGTTGAACGTGATGCAGTATATTTTCCAATGTCGGTACGAGTTGAGACATGAAGCGATAACCCATGTAACGACAAATCTAACGATCAAGGAAATACAGACTATTTACGGCGCGTATATCGCGGACCGAATAAACGAGATGTTCAACGTTTTAGACTTGAATGGAGCTAGTAGAAGATAATTAAAATAAAGAAACTATGCGAAGAAGAAAAAAGAAATTCGTCTATTTCAAGAAAATTCCGGTTCGCGTCGATCTGGACCAATGGCGGCGACTAGACAAGATCAAAACCGACTACCATTTCAAGAGTACATACGAAATCATGCAGTACATTTTAGGCTGTTTTCTCCGGGTTGCTGATCCGATGCCCGACGATGACGACGAAGAAGTATTACCGGACGAAATCAAAGAAATGTTCTATGATCTATCAGAAGCAGAACGACATTTCGAGTATGTAAAACCAAAACGGAAACTACCACAGTACAAGGTGGACGAAATGCACGGACAAAAACGATTAGAAGGATTTTAATATGATTAGAAAACTATCAAACACAAACTATTTGCACGACGTTCCCGCAGAGCGGACCGAAGCAAATGAACGGAATCGGAAGTATATCGACCGATTTGTTTCAGAGAATTATAACGGCTTAGTTGCCAAGTTTTCACCTTTAGACGGTACGATAAATTCAAGCTCATACGGAGCACTCGACAAACTAAACGAAACGATCCTGTCACTTTACACTGATCCAGATTTGCACTTTTCAAGTTGGATCGAAGCGAAACAGTATCTATCGAGTAAGTTTACAGAAAAGGCGATCCGAGTTCCGGTGAAGAAGCCTGTAAAAAACGAGATAGGGGAAAATGAGGATGAGTTTATCAATGACTAAAAAAGAAAAAATGATGAACTTCTTATATGTGCGGAAGAATATTTATTTTCCATTTATTTTGAGTATTTGTTTCAATTCTTCAATTGTTAGAATATGTTTTTTATCTCTATGGATCATACAATGACAATTGGGGCATACAGGAACTAAATCTGTAATTGGATTTACGGATTGTTCACCAATTTGGGAGAGTGGATTTATATGATGTACATGGATAAATTGACGTCCAATTTCTCCATATGTTTCAAAGAAGTTAAATCCGCATACAAAACATGAATATCCATGAATATTCAAAGCTTGTTGCCGTAATTTGGCGTCTCTCTCATAACGTGTGGACTGGAAATATAGTTTTCTTCCTTCTATATTTGAATAGTTGGGTGGTAAGAATAGATAATCATCATTTATTTCATTAACAAAAGATATAATGTAATATGTGTCGGATATTTTCTTGAATTGTAATGACGGGTAGTCTAAATCATTTTTGTTGTTGTAATTTGGATATAGTTGCTTAAAGATATTTCCTAAATCTGAATTCCAAAATATCTGTGATCTCTGGAATCTTGTTTTATCTATAACAATATATGATTCATATTCTACCCCTTTATAATTTAAAATGATATGTAGTTTCTCTCCAGATGATAAGTTATTGATATTCCAATAATTTCTGGTTGCTTTAGGAATACCAGAGCCATTGTATTTAAAGAAACTCCAATCAGCTTTCTTAATGATTGTCATTTCATTGATTATCTCCCAAGAATTGAAAACTTGATTTTTCATTGTTTAATATCATATTTTTTGAATTTACAAATATATAAATATAAAATAAATATCATGGCAGTATTTGAAGAAATAGTATACTGGAGTATAGTGCGATGTATGCGCTAAGGTATATATGAACGAAGATTCCGGCTTTACACTTTTTATTGATACAAACTCAATAAGTAAGGGATAAAATGGAGTGAAGATTCTTAAGGATTATCAACAAATCAACAATCAAGGTAGAGAAACAAGTATTGGTTTACTGGTTCTATCAACTTTAAACAGATATGGATATTGATTTATTCGAGCTGAAATTTGCCCGCCTTTAATAGGAGATAAATCCCTTTTCTTATACAATTGGTCTTTGTTGATTATATCTGCTATATCCCGACAACTTAGTGGAGTACCCGCTTTTTTTAATACTTGAATAATGGCATCATGTAAATTCATGGTAACTAATTTTATTTTTAGCAAAAATAGGTAATTAATATAAGAAGAAAAAATTATGGCAAAAATTTATGTAGCAAGTAGTTGGAGAAATGTATTTCAACAGGACGTTGTAGATATTCTCCGTGATTTAGGACATGAGGTTTACGATTTTAAGAATCCCCCTCATGGTAATGGTGGCTTCCAATGGTCTGATATAGATCCTAACTGGCAGAACTGGACAACAGAACAATATCGTGAAGCTCTTAATCATCCGATTGCACAAAAAGGATTTGATTCGGATTTTAACGGTATGAAGTGGGCGGATGTCTGTGTTATGGTTCTTCCTTGTGGTCGATCGGCGAACACAGAAGCTGGATGGATGAAAGGTACAGGTAAAAGGGTAATGGTATATTCTCCGAAAAAGGAAGAACCGGAACTTATGTATAAGATATACGATTTTGTGAGTGATAGCATATTTCGTATCAATGATGAGATAATTGGAGTATAACAATAAAGAAATGAATCAAGTACAGAATGAACCAAAGTACTACTATTCGCCTCGCTTCCGACACTTCAATATTTATCAAAGAGAGTCGGACGGATCAGCGACGAAGATAGACGATGCGATAACACAAGAAGAAGCGAGACGTAAAGTATATAAATTAAACGGATGGAATTACAAACCTAAAAACAACACGGCAAAATGAGTAAAGTAAAACAGTACATCGAACAAGCCACACGCGAGCGCATCCGCTCGCGTGGCTTAATCCGAAAAGTAGCTATCGAAGCGGCACGGATACAGAGAGAGGAAACGAGGCGGCAAGCTATCGAAGTGTATAAACAAATGTGCCCGTCAAAGAACTGCAAAGGTTGTGCGAGCCGGATACATAAACAGGAGACGCAATCGACTCGATGCGACGGGAATTGCGCACGGATTAGATTACTTATTAACGGATTAGACCGGATCGAAACATTATGTATATAATTAGACGCATTCAGTGTAAATCGGGCGATGTGTCCGAGACGCATTTAGTTGAGATAGAAACAGGCGACATCGAGGCGACACGAAAGGAGTTGCACGACTGTTATCAATGTGATAAGATTCTTTTTAGTTATGATGAATTATGAGTAGAAATCCGTTTTACATTAAGATGATAAATTCGGTTCGATGGAAACAGCTTCGAGCCGAGAAACTACGAAACAATCCGATTTGTGAAGTGTGCGAGGCGAACGATCTAAGCACACTCGCAACGGAAGTGCATCACAAGACACCTGTTGAATCCGTACCGCATGAACTCGGAATGAGGCAGCTAATGTTTGATTATAACAATTTGCAGAGCCTTTGCCATGCGTGCCACTCCGAGATACATCGGTGCGCTTTTAGTCATTCGAAGGAGGCGATACAGGCAAATAATCGGAGGGCAACGGAACGGTTTGTAGAAAATTTCTTGAAGGAATAGATTTTATTTGTATAAGATTCTTGTAGTTAATGAGCAAAGATTACAAGAATCTTTTTTATATTTGTATAGTCTATATATTAAAAATAAGTTTTTGGAAAGGAGATGATTTTTGTGCAATATATACAAAATGATTGTTTGAAAATAATTATTAATTTAAATCAAATATAATGAGCGTATTTATTAGTTATTCAACAATTGATAGTGATTTTGTTGATAAATTATCGAAGGAATTAGTTGAAAGAAGGATTAATGTGTGGCTTGATAAATGGGCAATGAAACCAGGCGATTCATTGCTTGATAAAATTCAAGAAGGAATAGCAGAAGCTTCTTACCTGTTGGTTGTGTTGTCTAATAATTCATTAGAGAGTGAGTGGTGTAAACGTGAGTTGAAGTCTGCCATTATGAGGGAACTTGAAGAAAGAAAAGTTATTGTAATCCCGATTCTTATTGAAAAGTGCGATATTCCTCTTTTTTTGAAAGAAAAGTTATATGCCGATTTTACAAAGAATTTTGATGACGGTATGAACTCTTTGTTGAGGTCTTTGGCGGAATTAATATCGGAGCATATGGGAAGAAGTACAAATCCAGAGTCAGTTATTGATTATGGAGTAAATTGGATGTTAGATGATAACAATGTATTTATTATGCAAATTGATTTTGTAACATGGTACATTAAAGAGAAAAAATCATTGTTGTTGCAAGTTGAAGTTATTGGATCACGTGAAGCATCAGATAGATTTATAATGCAAAATAATGCAGGATTTGGTTGGATAATGAAAGAAACGATAATTTCTTTATTGTATGAAAATGAAGCTTTTAAAGAGTTGAATATTCTACTACGTTCTGATAAGAAATACATAAATCTAATTCATCTTAGTAGCCCAAAAGATAATATAAACTTTAATGTTATAATAAGTGGTGCTTTGTTAGGAGAAGATAGCGGTTCGGATGTTTTAATACATTTTGAAGAATATATGAAACTTCTGCGCGGTGAAGCTGCAACAAGAGTCTCAGAAGACCTAAAGAAGTCGCTTGAGAATAAAGGTTGATACCTTTTGTCATATTTAATGCAATCGCTCTACCTCATTGCGGGGGGGGCGTTTTTTGTTTTTTAACGTGATACACTAAACCCACCTCACCCTGTTTTTACACGCGCGAGCAATTTTTGAAATGAGGGGGTGCTCGTTGGGGGGTGAGCTTTTCTTCTCGAACTTCCGCGCTACCAAATACTTGCGATCTTTTCATATATGCAAAAACGCATATAAAAATGAGTGATTTAGACGATATAAAAGAAAAGATTCGCGCCGCGATGAACTCGCAAGGAACATACACATCTGATTTGGATTTGTGTATAACTCTTTGTGCTGGTTCTTACATTGCGTTTAAGATCGCTCTCAATGACATAGCAAAGAAGAAACGTTCGTTTGTTACGGAAGTTTCTCGCGAAGGAAATAAGAAGCTCGTGGCGCATCCGGCTTTCAAAGTTTTATTTGATGCGCTCGAAGTTACTCGCAAACAGTTGCGGGAACTTGGCTTGACACTACAAACTTTGTCCGCGTCTGACGATGACGAGGTGAACGACTTAATAAACGAGGTAGATAAGATAGATCGCGATGGAGAAGGAGATTAGAGATAAACTGATTACATTAAAGCAGTCGGTTATCTCCGATTTGCATAATATCGACGTTGATTCATATAAGCTAGGTAAGGCGGACGAAAGATTAAACGTGTATATAAAGGGCTGCATTAATAACCCAAACGCACACAATCTTTATGAGTTACTAGCCGTTCGTCGCTTCTTTTCATTCCTTGATAAATACGAATTTCGCATCAAGGAAGTTAAGAAGTTCGTCACGTTTTACGAGCGTTTGAAGTTCTCCGGCACAAAGGGAAAGACTAGATACAAACTGACTCCGATACAGGTGTTTCAGTTCTCTAACATTCTTGCGTTTTACAAGCCCGGCACAAACAAACGTTTGATTCGTGAAGCTCTTTTATTCGTCCCGCGTAAATTCAGTAAGACAACAAGCGTAGCGAGTCTTTCGATTAACGATTTGTTGTTCGGTGATGCGAACGCACAAACATATGTAGCCGCAAACTCATACAATCAAGCGAAAGTCTGTTTTGACGAAATACGTAATATTTTAAAGTCTCTCGATCCGAAGTTTAGACACTTCAAAATTAATCGAGAAATCATATATAACCGCATAAAGGGAAAAACCTCTTTTGCCCGTTGCCTTGCCTCTAACCCGGATAAATTAGACGGACTTAACGCAAGCATGGTAATAGTAGACGAGTATTCACAAGCCGATAGCGCCGCGTTGAAGAACGTTTTAACGTCCTCAATGGGTGCACGGCTCAACCCTTTAACCGTAGTAATTACGACCGCCTCTGACAAAGAAACAGCACCGTTTGTGGAGATGCTGAAAATGTATAAAGCGATCCTACGCGGTGAGATCGAAAACGATTCGATATTTGCGCACATTTTTGAACCGGATATAGACGACGAAGAAGGGGACCCGGCGACATGGCGAAAGGTTCAGCCACACATGGGTATAACTGTTTACGAGGATTTCTATATAGACGCCTATCAAAAGGCTTTATACAGTGCGCCGGACGCATTGGAGTTTCGGACGAAGTTACTTAATGTGTTTGCAGTTGATTCGACGACGAAATGGATTGAGGCGAAGCAGATCGAAGAACGATTCAAAGGTGTTAGAATAGAGAATATCGGTACTTATCCGTTAACAATGGCGGCGGTTGATTTATCCGTTCGAGACGACTTTTCTTCGGTTACTTATAATATCTATTCGAAAGAAAGCGGCTCTTTTCATTCGTATACGGATTACTATTTTCCGAAAGGAGCTTTAAAGGATCATCCGAATCGGGAACTCTACGAAGGTTGGGCGGAAGCAGGGTATTTGATTCTTTGCGATGGCGATATTATCGACTATCAGCAAATAGTAAACGATATATTATCACGGGCGAAGTATTTGCAAATTATGGGTATCGGTTATGATCCGTATAAATCGGCTGAATTTGTGAATCTACTTTCTTATTCGGTCGGTAGTGCAAGCGAATATATTAAGCCTGTCAAACAGACATACGGGACGTTTACGAGTCCGATAGAATCGTTTGAACTTGCCTTATATCGAAATAAACTCACATTCGATCCGAACCCTATTACGCCGTACTGCTTCTCAAACGCAGTGCTAGACGAAGATAGGAATATGAATAAAAAGCCAGTCAAGAAAACGCATAACGCAAAAATTGATTCGACGATAACAAACCTAATGACATTTCATTTATTCAATAATTACACCGAGTAACACGATAAGACTATGGCATTTGAACTTAATTTAAGAATAGGACGCAACAGAGAGGAAAAACGATCTCTACCGTCCGAAGAGGAAAAAATAGTAGAAGTTAGAGATAAAACAGCTAGGGAACAACCAGTTTCGGTAAAGTCTCCCGAACAGGCTATGCGGTTATCGACTGCGTTTAGATGTACCGATATTCTTTCTGGTACTATTGCTTCTCTGCCGCTATACATCAAACGTAAAGAAGATGCCGGAAACTACAAAGTAGATGCCGAAAACGAGTTGCATTATCTGCTGACTAAAAAACCGAATAAGCGCATGAACAGTTACGACTTAATATGCAATGCGATTATTCAAATGGTTAATCGTGGTAATTCATATATCTTTATCAAGAGAATGTTCGGGGATACGGCAGAATTAATACTTTGCTCAAATAACTCTGTTACATACGATATATACAGAGACGAATATACTATTTGTGATGTAATAAATAGGATATACGGTACTTATCCGGCTGAAAGTATTATCCATCTGAAAAATAAGAGTCTCGATGGTGGGTATACAGGTGTTAGCACGATCACGTATGCAAGCACGGTTCTTTCGGTTTCTGCTAGTGCTGATAATCAGAGTTTGCGTACTTTTCAGAATGGGAGTAAGATTAAAGGTATTATTTCTGGTGTCAAAGGTGGGGGAAAGGGACTTTCTTCTGTTGGCGATAAACAGACTTCCGACGTAGCGGACCGAGTGGAAAAAGACTTTAATAACGGGAGGGATATAACTTCCGTGAGCGAGGACATGACTTTTACACAACTTTCAATAACTCCGGCTGACGCTCAGCTACTAGAAACTAAAAAGTTTTCCGTATTTGATATTTGCCGTTTTTATGGTGTTCACCCAGACAAGGTATTTGCCGGACAATCTACCAATTACAAGGCTTCCGAAATGAGTCAAGTCGCGTTCTTGTCTGACACACTCGATCCTATATTGTGTCGGATCGAGGCTGAATTTAACGCAAAGTTGATACCTAGAACTGTTTCTGGTATTTATAAAATAGAATTTGATCGTAAAGCCTTGTATAAAACAGACATAGCCACACAAACGGCTTGTATGGAGAAGGAAATACAATATGGCGTGTCTACGGTGAACGAATGGCGTGTAAGCCGTGAAGATAAAGCGCCTATAAATGGCGGTGACATTGCGTTTATGTCTTGTAATGTTGCTCCGATTGACTCTCCTAAGATTAAAGGTGAGATTAGTAGAGAAAAAGACGAGCTACCAAAAACAAACGAAAAAACATAGAGTAAAAAGCAATGGAAATAAGGAGTTTTACAGAGCTAGGCGCACCCAAATTATCGGAGGGTAGAATTATTGAGGGGTACGCTGTTGTTTTTGGGAAAGAAAGTCGTGTGATGTATGACGAGGAAAGGAAACGCTTTTTTATTGAGGTTATCGAACATGGTGCAGCAACCGAAGAACTTATAACCCGATGTGATATAAAGGCGGTACTAGAACACGATAAACATAGGCTTTTGGCTAGATGCCGTTACGGTTCCGGGTCACTCGAATTAAATTTTGATGAATATGGCTTGAAATACCGATTCGAGGCTCCATGTACTAGCGACGGGAATTTTGCTTATGAAATGATAAAACGGGGAGACATATTCGGATCGTCTTTCGCTTATTACACTGATGATAAGGATAAAAGTAAAGTCTCATATACGATGAAAGATGGGATGCTGTTGCGTACAGTACACAAGATTGATTATATATCTGATATTTCCCCTGTTTCAGACCCTGCCTTTTTTGGTACAGATGTAACAGTTAGAAGCCTTGAAAATATAGAACAGCTTCTTAATGGTGACACAAATAGTGATTATTTATCCGAAATAGAAAACTTAGAAAAATTTATTTGACATGACAAAACTTGAAGAAGTAGCTCTGCTTAAAGAGCAAATGAGAAATCTGTTATCACAAGCAAAAACAGAAAAAAGAAGTCTGACAGACGAAGAACAGACTAAATTCAACGAGTTAATGACTCGTAAAAATCAGATCGTTATTGACGAGACTCTTAGAAGTCTGGAAAGTAGCAAATCTGCAATTTTGCCAGAAAACAAAAGAGCTATCTTTGCAAAGGCTTTATATGACGTTTGCAATCATCGTTCTTTGGAAGAATACGGGAATTTTGCTGATGCAAAGGGGCTTAATTTCTCTATGCGTGCGGAGGGTGATCCTGTAAGAACAAGTTCAACCGATGCCGCTCCGATGATCCCGACAACAATCGGCGATATTATCGAACCGCTTGAAAAGGGGCTTATTGTTAATAAGTTGGGTATTAAGATGCAATACGGTTTGATTGGCGAATTGATGTTTCCGACATTGGCGGCTGTAGAAGCTACAATTGAAGGCGAGAACACCAAAATAAATCCGACAAAACTGGATATTGGTAATTTAAAGGCGCATCCGTGGCGTTTGGGTATTTCTATCCCATTGTCTAACGACGCAATTGATCAGACAAACGATGCTTTGTTTGATGTCACCGTTAAACAATTGTCTTTGTCAACTGCTCGTACATTAAATAAGATTATGTTTGCCGGAGAAAAGCAGGGACTTGCCTCAAAAGGTGTGTTTGTGAAAGATTCTCCAACAGTGGAGTATGAAGTTGCTCCCACATTCGAGGACGTTGTAGCGCTAGAAACCGCAGTAATGGATGAAAACGTAGATGTTACTGACGGAACGGCAGCATATATTTGCAGTCCGAAAATGTGCGGTAAATTAAAAACTACACGTATTGAAAAAGGTTCTCCCGAAATGGTTCTTAAAGACGGGATGATGAATGGCTATCCGGTGTACATGACTAATTACATGGGTGCGGATGAACTCGGCTTCGGTGTCTTTTCGAACGTTGGTATCGGTCAATGGGGAAAAATTCGAATGACTATTGACGATGTGACTCTAGCAGACACTAACGAAACGAAGTTTACGCTAAACTCAAAGTATGACATTGTTGTAGCTCGCCCAGAGGCATTCGCAATCGCGAAGAAGAAAGCGGTTGCAAAAGTTGCAAAAGCATAACACACTACTAACTACTTAAAAACGAAAAGGCTTTGGCTTCATAGCCTTAGCCTTTTTTCATACTTATAATTATGCCACAATACGTAACACTCGAAGAACTCAAACAGCATTTAAATGTCGATTTTGATACGGACGATACATATATAACCGAACTTATTGAACCCGTTCAACTTGCAATAGAGGCGTATTTAAACGCTCCGTTGGAAGGTTTTGCAAAGGAGGGGAAAATTGATCGTCGTATTTGGCACGCAATCCGCATACTTATTGCGAACTATTATGCTAATCGTGAATCGGTTACATTTGCCACACCGCAAGTAATACCGGGACACGTAGAACTATTACTGCAACCTTTAAAGCGATACACATAATGCAAGCGGGATTATTAAACGAAATGATCGGCTTTTATCGTAGTGAATCAATCCGGGATAGCCTCGGCGGTACGTCTGAAAGTTGGGTGAAAGTATTCGATAAGCGTGCGTATATCCGTTTTAAGTCTGGTGCACGAAAAGAGGCTAACGGCGAAATCTATAATACGACCGTAAACACGATAATGATTCGCATTTGTAAAGAGGTCAACGCTAAAATGCGGATCGAATACGACGGGCAGAAATATAAGATTCTATCTATCAATCACGATCGGAAGCAGCAGGCAACGGTCATAGAAGCGGAGGTAATCAATGAGTAATGAAAACTATACTGGGCGGAATTTGTATCGCGTCGAGGTAGATACAAAAAAGGTAAACGAGTTGTTGGATCGCTTGAATGATGATGAAGCAAAGAAAGCGATTAAATCAGCATTAAGAAGGTCTATTCTCATCATTCGCAAACAGGCGCAGGAAAATTTAGTTTCTGCTGTTACAGACGCGGAGCTTTCGAGTACGAAGAATGGTTTGACATTCAAGCCGTTAAAGAATGAGATAAACATAGCTGTTTACCGTAATGCCTCCGGCGCACGTGTTGACTTAATCGACAGACGAAAGAAAGGATCGCGAGCATATATGCTGAAATGGTTTGAATCTGGAACGAAAGAACGAGCTACCAAAAAAGGAGCGAATAGAGGTATTATAAATGCTTCTCACTTCTTTTCTAATGCGGTCAAATCGAAGCAGAAAGAAGCGGAGGACTCACTAGAGAAGAATATTATTGATTCAATTATAAAAGTAGCAAATAAAAAGAAATGAGTTTATCAATAGGCGCACACGTATATAAGAAACTAAGCGATTCTACGGAGTTGGCAAAGTTGGTTACTGATAAAATCTATGCGATCTCAACCAAAACGGAAACATCTTTTCCGTTCGTAATCTACAAACGTAGTTCTCTAGTTCCAGAGTACACCAAAGATCGTTACGGGACTGGGGATGCTGTTTCGGTTGAGATCGCCGTTGCTAGCGACAATTATCTGAACTCTATTACTATCGCGGAGGAAGTGCGCAAGGCATTAGAGAACAAGCGAGGAAGCTACGACGGTTTCGATGTGATCGACGCAAAGTTAATGAGTGCGGACGAAGATTTTATTGAAGATACTTTCATTCAACGTCTCGTATTTTCTTTTAAAACAGAATAACTAACAAATAAAACACGATTAAAATTATGAGTAAAGCAAAAGCAGTATTAGGAAAAGACCTAATGTTATTTGTAGAGGCTAAGGCGCTAGCTTTGGCGACTTCCTGCAAATTAGGTTTGTCGGCTGAAACTATCGACACGCAAAGTAAGGACTCCGGCATTTGGACGGAAAAGGACATTAAAAAACTGTCTTGGAACGCTTCGAGTGATAACTTGTTTAGTGCTGACGCTGACGCGAATAGCTACGACAAGTTGTTTGCCTTGTTTATTGAACATAAACCTATTACGTTGAATTTTGGCGTTATAGCTAATGCGAATGAAAACGAAATGCCCACTGCGGGGTGGACGCTTTCTCCCGGTTCCTACACAGGAAAGGCGGTTATTACTTCATTAGAAGCGAATGCACCAGATGGAGATAAAGCGACTTTCTCAATTTCCTTTGAAGGTACGGGACCGCTTAAAAAAGAAACTACCGTACCCACTAGTAAGTAATCATGAGCGGCGCTTTGCCGCTCTAAAATTATTATTCAATGAAAACAATATCAATTAACGGAAAGGACTTCGTCTTAAAATACTCGCTTCGAGCATTTTTTATCTTTGAAAATCTATCCGGCTATCCGTTCCAATTCGGTAAAATGATAGACGAATTTCTTTTGTTTTATTCGTTCCTACTTGCAAATAACGAATCGTTCACAATGGAATTTGACGAGTTTATAGATTCGTGCGAAAGCGATCTGACATTATTCAATCAGTTTAAAACACTTCTTTTGGATGAGATCAAACTACGTTCGCAATCGGCAGGAAATGACGTAAAAAAAAAGAAGGTGACGACGCGGAAGAAAAAGCAGTAAGTATCCGCGAACTCTATTCGCGTGTTGTCGGAGAGGGCGGTATCGCTCCTGATTACTTCCTCGATAAAATGAGCTTTATCGAGGTCGAATCGTTTCTAGACGGATTGAATCGACGCAATCGCGAGTCATGGGAGCAAACTAGATTGCTAGGTTACATCATAGCACAATCGAATAGCACAAAGACGCTAAAGCAAACCGACATACTCCGCTTCCCGTGGGATGAAGAAGAGAAGAAAGATACTAGCGTAACTAACGAGGAGATGAAACGGCTTAGAGCTAAAGCGAAAGCATTAGAATCACAATTAAACACGAATAAAGATGTCTGATATAGTAACAAGATTATTGCTTAAAACAAATGACTTTGACGCGAATCTAAATAAGTCGAAGAAGAATGTAAACGGGTTTCAAAGCGACATCGCTAAAATGTCCGGCGTTGCAGTATCGGGAGTTATGAAGTTTGCCGGAGTTCTCAGTATTGCTGTAACTGCTTCGGAAGGGTTCAATAAAGTAATGAATAGCAGTCAGACGCTAGGGGATGAATACGCCCGTACTATGGATGGCTTAAAAGGTGGTGTGGATCAATTTTTTTACTCTATCGGTAGTGGAGACTGGACACCGTTCATGAACGGATTATCCGAAACTATACGGCTAGCGCGGGAAGCATACAACGCGATGGATCAATTAGGAAATACTAAAATGTCATTTTCTTATTTCGACGCAAAGAACCAAGCAATATTACAGGAGCAAATAACTATCTTAAAAGACAAGGACTCAACGGAAGAACAAAAGAAAGCAGCTAGGGAGCTATTAGACAAGACGTTGAAAGACCAAGAGGAAATCGTAGGGCAATACAAGCGAAGGAGTAATAATGCGGTACGGGCGATGGTAAAGGCTGCTATAGGGCTTGACGGTGTGGATGTTTCGGGGATAGACATAGATAAAGTGCTAAAATTAGACGTATCTTCAGCAGGTGATGAACAAAAGGCACAATTAGCAAAACAGTACAAAGACTTCGTAGATGAATACGACCGTTTGAAAGCCAAATTCACAACTTACGAAACTGTTGGTTCTGGGATGAATGTACACACAGTTGCGACTACAGACGCAAAAGCTTTAGGAGAGGCAATAAGCCCGATGTTGGCAAAGTATCAAGATGCAATACAATATAACGCGATTTTAGTAAAGAAGAGTGATGAATGGTTACAGAATTTGATCAATGTCTCGGCGGCGGCAGAGGCGGCAGGTCGAAACTTATCTAGTATGACTAAAGCAGCAAATCGCGCCTCTCAATCTGGTACAGGTGGAAATCCGCCTAAAGAAAAATCTAAAGAGGGTTCTATCGCTTGGCATGACTCCGAAATCTCTGATCTAAATAAGAAACTTATTGCTGAAACCGACATGCAAGCGCGTGCAACGATTCAAGCAACGATAAACGAGCTAGAACAAAAGAAGGTTAAACTCAAATTTGTAGTCGATCAGGAGGCGTTCAAAATTGCTCACGGCGAAATGAAAGACGGCGCCTTGCCGATTCCTATAAAGCCTACATACGATAAAGTTCCGACACATGGGAATACTGGAAAAGATTTTAAGTTACCTAAGCATGATCCACTCTTTAAAAAAGAAGATATAGACTTGAATCAAGAGTATGCCGAATCGCTTGCAAATATTAGTGGAGTCGTTGGGAGTATGTCGGGTCTATTCGATGATAATACGGCTTCCGTCCTGCAATGGGGAGTTAGTTTCCTGTCAACTGTCGGGCAAGCTATTCCGAAGATACTTGAAATGGCGGGTGCAAATGAGGTAGAAGCGGAAACGGCGCGTAAAAGTGCAATCGCGAATATGTCGGCAGCAGGGGGTGAGGTTTTAAAAGCTCACGCAGGAATCCCCTTTGTCGGTATTGCTCTAGGTTTGGCGGGTGTTGCTGCTATTATTGCCGCTATGTCAAGTATGCCGAAGTATGCAACGGGTGGTATTGTTCCGGGCACATCATTTACAGGCGATAAAGTTCCGGCTTTATTGAATAGCGGCGAAATGATATTGAACGGGTCGCAGCAAAGTAATCTGTTTCGTATGCTTAATTCGGGTTTATACGGTTCGCTATCGCAGAAAATAGCACCGAGTGGAAACGATGATATTCGCTTATATAGCGATGTTGAAATAAAAGGAGATCGCATATTTTTAGCATTACATAATCACATCAAGAAAACAGGTAAAAGACTATGGTAAACTACGGTACAATATACACACTTCCTTTCAAATCTCGAAAGGAAGTTTCTTATTTGATTGAGATACAAAAGGAAAACTATACGGGCGATTCTGTTGAGTTGGTCGGTAGTGGTAGTTCTCCTTTCTCTGTTTCGATTGAGGACGAAGATTTCTTGTATATTCCTACTCGATTCTCAAAAGCGGTGATTCGTGTTGTGGGTGGTGATTATTTGCAAAGTTTATATTCTACCGGGTATCAACAGTATAGGGTGAATTTTAAACGTGAAAATAACATTGTCTGGACGGGATTTGTAAAACCGGAACTTTATACGCAGGATTACACATCTACCAAATTCGAGCTAGAAATAGACTGCATTTCTGCAATGGGTACGCTAGAATATATCAATTATAAGCAGGGTAGGAGTGATACTAGAAGTTTTATAAGCATCTGGGAGTTATTAAAAATGTTCATATCTGAGTCTCGTGGGTGTTATTCCTCCGTCTTTATTCCTCATGTGTACGCTAAAGATCAATCTAGTTATAATAAAGAATCAAACATATTAAAGGAGTTAACGATCAGCGAACAAAACTTCTTTGACGAGGATGACAAGGCGATGACATTAAAAGAGGTTTTAGAAGAAACTTGTAAGTTTTTGAATTGGACCTGTGTAGATTGGTTGGGAAATTTATATTTTGTTGATGTAGACCACAAAGGAACATATCACGAGTACAATCTTGATATGACATCTTTTACTCAGCAGTCCCCTAACCGATTCAAAGTTTCCGAGATTGGTTATGCGGGTTCAGAGCACTTCCTTGATATTCTTCCCGGTTATAACAAAGCGACAATAAAGTGTAGTAATTATTGTTACAATGATATTATATCGGAGGAAGAATTTAAGAAGTTGAGTACGTTTGCTGAAAGGAAAACCTATAATTATAAACAGTATTATGAAACAAGGCAGTATCTAAAGAGCAAGGTGTTTAAACTCCCACGCTATGAGAATCTCAATGATAATAAGCCTTATTGTAATTTAGTAGACGAGAGCGTAACCAATGTGTACATAGACGAACCTACACGATATTTTCTAGGCGGTTATTGTGCTAAGAGGTGCGAGTACGAAGTGAATGACGGCAAACCAAATATCTCTGATTATAATTGGGAATATCTTTATCAGTTTAAATTAGTATCGGATTACAACTACACGTATCCGAGCACTGTTCCGCCCACAGGTGACGAACAAGAGGACCCAGATTGGAAGCCACCAATGATAACGGTTCCCAAACAATTAGGAACCGGATCGCCTCTATTGAAATTTAAAGATAATAAGCCAATTAAGTACTTTGATGGAGCTTTCGGTATCAGTATGTCATATAGTCATCCATTGAATGCTAGTAATATGACATCGTATGAGAAATATAATTCTGGTGGTGTCTTTGGCACGGAGATAGCATGTAGATTAATTGTAGGTGACTACTACTACACTAATAATGGTTGGGTTAAATCCACTACAAAACCGACGGGACTAGATTTGACTTTTGATTTGGACTTTAAATTAAAGAAGCCGGATGAATGGGTAAAAAACGAAAATACTAAAACTCTAAGTATGCCCTACGAAGGTTTGGTCGGATACGTGATCGAGATTCCGAACAATATTAATCTGTTCGGACAATTAGAATTTGAAATTTTAAAAAAGGTATGGCTCCCGGAAGGAGTGTCCGGATATGGCTTTTTCTTAAAAGATATAAAAATAGATTTTAAAAAGAAGGTCATAGATAATAATAACATCGAAGAGAATAATTCGGATCGGATTTATGAGAATGTAGTGAATGAAAGCTATATTAATCCTCTTGATGAAATAGAATTTAAAATATCAAGTTACAATAATGACGGAGCGTGTTACAGTAAGGTAATGTTAGGGAGTGACTATTTAAGGGATAATCTTTATTCATCCATCGAAAACGCTTTAGTACGTCCAGAAGAACAACTAATAAGAAGGATAATTAACCAATACGGAGCTACCAAAATAAAGCTAACACAGGTATTAAAGAATAGCGAATCTATTACACCTATATCTGTGATTTCAGACAATTATATGAATGGGAAAAACTTCATCGTTACAGGTGGTGAAATAGACTTTGCGGCAGAACAGTTCACCTGTAAAATGATACAAACTAATGGCTATACAAATAAAGAATAAGGCTATCCCTGCATTGCCACGATCAAAGAACTATCCCGTCGGGACTACTATATTTAATTCCGGGGGTGGTTCTCAATCTTCTTCTAGTTCCGGTCCTGTTTCCGATACGGGATTAACAAAAGAAATTCGTGTCAATGCGCCTCAGACCGGGCACATATCACCGGGCGCTATCTTTAAGCAGGGTACGGGGTATGAGCAAATATTTCGCAAAATGCTATATAAACCTGTTCCTGCTACACTTGTAGGCAAGCTGTCGACAGCAAACGATGTAGAATACGGATCGGCAAAGGGTATACTTACTTATACGGCAACACGCAACGATAACGGCGCTATGATTAAATCGTATTATGATGACAACGAAGAGAATGTACTAGAGTTCTCTTCGGAAGTCAATGCTGCACAAACAGCAATACGTCGTCTTACAGGGAATTATACGAAGGGAGAAACCTACACCGCTACGGCTGTTTTTGCCGCGAGTGATGATTTGGACGAAATAACTTTGAATAGTAAGATTAGTGTTAATGTACTCCGTAAATGGTTTGCGGGTGTATGCAGCTCTATTCCTTCTAATTCATTGGAAGTTCGTTCGTTACTATCCAATGGCTTGTATAAGGGTGCAGGGATATATAAATTTCCTGTAGGACAGTGGAAAATGTTTGTGATCTGTATTCCGGCTGATACGATAAAAGAACTAACATTGACATCTTATCCGGGTAATTTTATAGAGGATACAGGCGTTTGTACTGGACCTTCCGAGATCAAGGTAGAAGGAGCAAACGGTAGTGAAGCGATTACATATAAGATGTGGGTTATAAAATCTGTTATGACAAATGACGCTGATACATTTACTTTTAAGACTATATGACAATGAATAAAGATAATTTAGTTAATGTCCTGTTATCCGGTTTAGCATCTTTAAATATACCGGGTGCTAGTCTGGCGATCCAATATCGGAGGACATCGGATCGTCCCATCGATGCAACTGATACTTGGAACAGTATGGAAGATGCGTTAAGATATGCACGTAACACAGATGCAGAGGCTTATGTACCCTATTTTGGTCAGGCAATATCGGTAAAAGGCGATAAGAGTTTATATCTTTTGGTTGAAGATGAAACGATCTCTAAAGAGGATGGCAGGAATCATTTTAAACTACACAAGGTATCTACGGAAGAAGTCGCGGATGCAAAGTATTTAAGTAAAGTTGTAGAAGATACTGCCGAAAAATTAATTCACTTTAAAGGTGGGATTGATGTTATAGGGACTTTGACAGCTTGTATCGCAAAGTTTTCCGGTGATATTTCCTCTGCTAATTATGCGTCTAAGTTGCTAGGATGGATAATCAAGGCTTCCGGTGATGCAGAGTTTAAATCGCTTCGTGTTAATGAATTTTTAGAGGCTGACGAACTAAGATATAACCGTGTGTCTGTTATAGCCGGGGAAGAATGGAACGCACCGGGCGGCGGTATAATAGAATCAGTAAATACGTCAAGCCAAACCATTACACTTAAACTGGAACCGGGCGAGTTGGCTAGCTTGGCAGTGGATGATATTTGTAAAGGCATATTTAACAACCAAACAGGATTCCAGACCGCCTATTTTCGTATTACCGAAAAACTGAGTAATTCGACCTTTAAATACGTGCTTAGAAGTGGCGCTTCTCGTCATCCTGCTAAGCTAATGCACTTCGTTGCGTATGGTAACTTCACAAATGCGGATCGTCAAAGGTCTAGCTACTCAACTCAAAGCTATTCCCGTTATCTTGTAGGCGTGAGCGATTGGGAAATAAAGGTAGGTATGATTGCTATGCAGCTAGGCGACTTGTCTAACTTAAAGCTATTCGGTCTTGATATGACCGGACACAGTGCGTATTTACGCAATATCTATATGTCTGGAACCATCAAACAACTTTCGCAAGATGGGGTTACAGAAGTGCCCGTAACGGCATTCAAAGGGGAATGGAAATCTGGAACATATTTCTATTATGACGAAGTTACACATAACGGGAGTACATATATATGTATTGAAGATAAAACCAATCAAGAACCAAGTGAAACCGCCACAGATTGGCTTAAGCATGTTTCTAAGGGCGACAAAGGGGACAAGGGCGATAAGGGTGCAACAGGTCCTAAAGGTGAAACAGGTCCTACCGGATCGCAAGGTATTCCCGGTACATCCCAGTTCTTCCATGTGAAGTACTCCGCCAACTCGAACGGTAATCCCATGTCTGATACTCCGAACACTTATATCGGTACTGCGGTGACAACTAGTTCGACCGCTCCGACCGGGTACGCCTCATACAAGTGGGTGCAGTTGAAAGGATCGCAGGGACCCAAAGGAGATCAAGGTATCAAAGGACCGACCGGAGCCAACGGACAAACTTCTTACTTACACATCAAGTACTCGGACAATGGTACGACGTTTACCGCCAACAACGGTGAAACTCCGGGCGCATACATCGGGCAATACACCGACTTCACGGCTACGGATAGCACGACGTTCTCCGCTTATACGTGGACGAAGGTGAAGGGTGACAAGGGCGACAAAGGAGATAAAGGGGATAAGGGGGATAAGGGTGAACAAGGAACACAAGGAGCAACAGGATTGCCGGGCGCTCTTATTCGTCCACGTGGTGAATGGAAAGCGAGCACGGCATATGTGAATAACTCTCAATACCGGGATACGGTCATTTATAATGGAAATACTTATTCATGTAAAATAAGTCATACATCTTCCAGTTCCTTCGACTCTACAAAATGGACTCTATTCAATGAGTTTATTAATGTCGCTACGCAGTTGTTAGTAGCTCAGAACGCAACGATTGACATATTAGGTACATCCGGTTTGTTTGTTGGCAATCTATCTAAAACGCAAGGATGGATGATGAAAGGAGCTTCGATCAAACATAATGTTACCGGGTTAGAATTGACAGCAGACGGAAAAATCGATATCGGTAAAGGGACACTTATACTTTCTGCTAATAATACTATTATTCGCGGGACTTCTGGCGGTGACATCGCTATATTTAAGGAAGTTAACGGAGTTCCGATGATTGATGCGAAAAATATAAATACGGAAAACTTGGTAGTGAAAACCGGAGCTTCAATTGGAAAGTGGAAGGTTACTGCGGACGGTCTAGCTATCAACGGACAAAATTACGCAAATATTGATTTGAATATTTCTGGTAATAAATTTCTCCGCATAAACGGACGTGGTGATACTGGGATTATGGTTATTCGTAATGATGCGGGTAGCGGTCTTTCTATCTCCACAGCGAGTAGTAGTTCCAAAGCTTTAAGTATTTTAGCTCAAAGCTATGGAATGGCTATAGATTCAACAGGAAGTCATAAGTTTTTGCAACGAGCGGGGGAGAAATGGGATGCTCCGGGTGCTCTGATCGCGGGAAGAGTTAGCGCCGGAGGATCAATCGAGAACACATGGGGTAATGGTGTTACTTCTATATCGGCATCAAGAAACAGGGGTGATGGTGGGTATACTATATATCATAACTTGGGGCATAACAATTATTACGTAATGGTTACACCGACGTGCTATTGGGATAGAGGATATACATGGGCTTCGGCTATGATATTAGAAAAAACTAATAGCTATTTTCAAGTAGATATAATCCATACAACAGCGGGATCACGTAACGTAGCTTTTGAATTTGTAATGATAGGCAGAAATAAGATTTAATTAATAATGAATATGAAAATAGACTTTAGAAAAATCGAAGTAACAGATATCGAAGGGAATAAGAGTACTTTCAATATAAGTAAGGAGTTAGGTAATACTATCTACCAGAAAACCGCCGATCTGGGCGAATTGGAGTTAGCACAGAGAATCTACAAAAACGGTGAGGTCGAATTGTCAACAGACGAAGCGGAACGCATCAAGGAATACGTGAGAACTAACTTTGTCGCAGTCGTACAGATAGCGGTTAATGAAGCGCTTGCGAAAGGCTGATTTAGCACAAAAACATATTATAGAACTATATATTATTAATCACTTAAAAAACAGAGTTTATGAAAACAAAGTATTTAACAGAGAATTTGAGAACTACACAGGTCGAATCTACTGCAAAAGGTGGTGAGTATGAGTATCATGTTTCTTACGTGTATAATGGTAAGAATCTGCTTCGCTTGTCATGTAACATCTATAAGGGTAATGCCGAGAATCAATCCTATTCAGGTTGTATGTCATTCGAAAATGGCGATAAGTCGATGAACTTTCCTGCGGATAGTGATATTATCCCGCATCTTACTATGTTTGAAAATATTTTGAAGGAAGTAAATGAGTCGTTGACTGCCGAATAGAGCTACCTAAAACAGACGAACAAGACTACAAATAAAAGACATGGATGAATGGCTAAAAATCATAGGTGCATTAGGAGGATTAGAGGCGATCCGCTTTACTGTTACTTTTCTAGCAAATCGAAAAACGAACGCTCGAAAGGAAAAGGCTACGGCAGACTCGATGGAGTTGCAAAACTTGCTTTCTATCATTGATAATCTGAACAAGCAGATCGAGCGATACGACGAGCGATTAAAACAACGGGACGAAAAAGTAGACACGATTTATCGCGAATGGAGAACATCGCAAGCAGACTGTCAGAATTGGATGCGCAAATACTACGAACTTGAATTAGTTCTAAAGGATGCAGAACACAACCGATGTGACAGACCGGACAGCGAGTGCAGCCGGAGAACTCCGCCGCGTAGACCGATAACTATTAACCAAAACAATAAGGAGACAACAGAATGAAACACTTCACAATTAAGGAACTTTCTCACTCCGATACGGCATTAGCAAAAGGAATTGATAATTTCCCAACGGCGGAAGCTATCAGTAATTTAACAAAGCTAGTAGACAATGTACTCGACCCGCTACGCGAGAAATACGGTAAGCCGATCCGCGTTAGTTCCGGCTATCGTAGTGCAATTCTTAATCGTAGCGTTAACGGAGCTACATCTAGCCAACACAGGTTAGGAGAAGCCGCCGACATAACAACCGGAAGCAAGGACGAGAACCGGAGGCTATTCGCAATTATCGAAAACGAATTGCTTTTCGATCAGTTGATCGACGAAAAAGATTTCTCATGGGTGCATGTGTCATTCAGAGAAGGACGCAACCGGAAACAAGTATTAAAGCTATGAAACGGCTAATTTATATTATCATGTTGCTAGCGTTAGCAATATGTTTTGTATCCTGCCGGACTCAATACGTTCCTGTTGAGACAGTTCGCACCGAATATAAAACGCGTGATAGTATCCGGTTTGATAGTATTTATCAACGAGATAGTATTTATATACTCGTAAAGGGTGACACGATCTATCAATACAAATACAAGTATCTGTATCGTTACCTAACAACAAATCGTACTGACACGATTCTTAAAACCGATTCTATTCAAACTCCCTACCCGGTCGAAAAACAGTTAAGCCGATGGCAATCTATTAAAATAGAGTTGGGCGGATGGGCGTTCGGTTTGGTTATTGCATTTATCTTGATGGTAATAGGACGAATAGTATATAAACGAAGAAATGGATAATAGACAAGAAAACCCCGCAACGGCTCGAATTGCGGGGTTAGTGTCAAATTAAAACGCATTAGAGTATGCGGATCGAGCCTAATAAGTTAGATATGTCCGATAAAGCATAGTTTAAACGCTCCTTTTCTTCCTCACTAAACTTGCAGGGTTTCCCATTGACGATACATCCGTTTATCCTGTTATTTAGCCATTGCCGGGACTTACCGAAATATTTCTTAGCGATATACGACAAAGATATAACGTCTTTAACTTCTTCTAATTGTTTGCGCACGCTGATTTCGTGCTCTATCTCATTTAATTCTTCGTTGACTTCTTTGTATCCGTTAAGGATAAAATCGGCTATAATATTTGCATCCTCTTTAGAGGTAAATCTATTCTTTATTTCGATAAACTTACTCTGATACAGAGCCTCATTCTCCGGTGCCGGATTATTTAGAAGCTCCTGTAATTTTTTTAATTCATCTTTTAAATTTTCCATATTTATAGTTTTAATTCCTCCCATTTCTGGGAGGAAGATTTTTACTTTTCTAGTTCTTTCAATGCTTTCTCAATGTTTTCGATGTTCTTTTCAACTCTTAGTTTTTCATCGAGAATAGCGTTCATTTTCTTTTCGTCCGCATCGCTGTTATTTTCAAAAACAAAGTCGAGCATTTTCTTTTTTGCTTTGTTCTGCATTAACAAGCTAATTAGATAATCTGTTTCGTTACTCATTGTTATTATGTGTTTTAATTTGACTCTACAAAGATAATATACATTTGTATATTATGCAAGTTTTAAGCGAATTATTTTCGATAAATCATGCGCTGATCTTAGAAAACTCATTTATTAAGGTTGTTAGTATATAGTTTAGTTTGTTCCATTTATCAACATCGTTAACGTGATCAATAACTTTTCTTATTGTTTCGTCTGCGTGTTTGCGCATAAACTTCACATAGTTAAAAATGGGGCGATTCTTTTTAACCGATTGCCCAATGCAATACTCTAAAAGTTCTAAAGGTATATTTAACTCGTATCCGTGCTGCACAAACGATTTTCGAGCCGAATAGTACACTACTCTTTTATTTATTCCTAGATGATCGGCAAGCCTTTGAATTTGCTTTGTCACATAGTTGCGGAAATTATCATAAGAGTAATTATATGCAAAATCTAGCTTCCCATTTTTCCCAATCCATCTTTTTATTATTGGTTTAGCTTCATCGGGGATTGATATGCTTATTCTTTTCTCGCCTCTCTTGGTATGAGTTGTTTTGGTTCTGATATACTCTAGTACTTCGATGTTTCTAAAATCTACTTTCATTAAGTCTATCAGATTTATTCCTCCTAGATAGTAGGAAAGCATAAAAATATCTCGCGCCATTCGCAAAGGTTTTTCCTGTACGTCGCAATTCCTTATTTTATTAAATTCCTCGATAGTAATATCTAGCTCTCGTACACTAGATTCCGGCATATTATAAAAAGCGAATGGATCAATCTCATACCGCACTATATTCTCCTTTTTAGCTGCATTTATGACAGCTTTAAAGCGCTTCATGTGCATACTTACTGTTGTATCCCCTAATCCTTTTTTGGTGCGTAGAAATTTCTCGAAATCAATTATCGTGTTAGGAGATAATGTTTCGAATTGAACTGCATCTGAAAATTTCTTTTCAAAGTATTTTTTAGAACGTTCGTGTAGTCCGGCTGTTCCTTCCCTTCCTTCTTCTCTTAAATCGTCTATATATTCCTGCCAACGCTCGGATACGGTTGTTCCTGCCGATTTATAGCGTGAAAGATATTCGCGAATTTGGGTACACGAAAAAGCATCAGTGTTGATTCTGTCTATTGCTTCTTGATATTCGTCTAATAAAGTTCTGAGTTTTTTGTTAATGAGCACCGCGTCGTCTCTACCTACTACGCGCCCGTTTTTAAATTGTTTGGTGTTCTCTACTATGAAACGCGTTGCTATATAACGTGTTTCGTGTTTGTGATTAATCGCTACGCGAATTTTGTGTGTTCCGTCTACTAAGACCTTCGCCGGAACAACGGCTAAAGATAGTGAAATCATGATGTAAAAATTTCTTGGGACAAGCATCCGACAAGCATAAATACCCAAATTTGGGACAAAATACGCTTTTTTTTGAAATTCTTACTTTTTTGACGAGATTCTGAAACCCTTTATTCATCGGTGTTTCAGCTCTAGAAAGGGAGTGGAGCGTATCGGACTCGAACCGATCACCTCGACACTGCCAGTGTCGCGCTCTAGCCAGATGAGCTAACGCCCCGTTTTTACGTCACTGATATAACGTTTGTCAACGTTTTGCTTTTGTTGGCGCAAATATAATGGAATATTCTGAAATAATTGCTATGTTTGCGGAAAATAATTTATTGAAAGGACAGATGATATGCTGATTTATAATACAACTTTTCAAGTGGACGATGCTGTTCACGATAATTTTTTGATTTGGATAAAGGAAAGCTATATACCTGAAGTACAGAAACACGGGACGTTGAGAGCACCGCGTATCTGTCGGATACTGAGCCATCGGGACGACGGAAGTTCTTATTCTCTGCAATGGGAAGTAGAAAGTAGTGGATTGCTGCATCGCTGGCACATGGAACAGGGAGTACGACTGAATGATGAACTGACGAAAATATTCAAGGATAAAGTAGTCGGTTTTCCGACATTGATGGAGATAGTAGAGTGATTCAGCCGGTAAAAGAAAAGATTATTTTGGGTATCGACCCCGGTACGACCATCATGGGATATGGAGTCCTGCGCGTGAAAGGGACTAAGCCTGAGATGATCGCGATGGGAATTATTGATTTACGTAAATTTGCCAATCATTATCTGAAGCTGCGGCATATTCACGAGCGGGTATTAAGTATCATCGAAAGCTATCTGCCTGACGAACTGGCTATCGAAGCTCCTTTTTTCGGCAAGAACGTACAGTCCATGCTGAAGTTGGGGCGTGCTCAGGGAGTGGCGATGGCAGTGGCATTGAGCCGTGATATTCCGATCACAGAATATGCTCCTTTGAAGATCAAGATGGCTATAACCGGAAACGGACAGGCATCAAAGGAACAAGTAGCGGATATGTTGCAGCGTATGCTGCATTTTCCCAAAGAAGAGATGCCTACCTTTATGGATGCGACGGACGGTTTGGCGGCAGCCTATTGTCATTTTCTGCAAATGGGACGTCCGGCAATGGAAAAAGGATATAGCAGTTGGAAAGATTTTATTGCGAAAAATCCCGATAAAGTAAAATAAACCCGCAATGAAAGAGGCTGGGAGTGAGAATAGTAATAAACAAGTAAGTGCGAAGGTAGTGTGAGTACCGCAGGGGAGGTTTAGTATGAAAATGGGAACCAATTATTTAGCGATATTAGGGGTGACTACGGTGACGACAGTAATGAGTTGTACTACTGCGAAAAAGGAATATATGTCTTATGAATTATATCCGGTCCGTACAGGAAGTCTGATTGAAATGGAGTATACACCGGAGGCAACGAAGTTTACTCTTTGGTCGCCTACGGCAGATGAAGTACGTCTGATGCTTTATGAGGCAGGCGAGGGCGGACATGCTTATGAAACGGTAAAGATGCAGTCGGGGGAAGAAGGAACCTGGACAGCTGTGGTAAGTAAGGACCTCATTGGCAAGTTCTATACTTTCAATGTGAAGATCAATGACAAGTGGCAGGGAGATACTCCCGGAATAAACGCCCGTGCTGTCGGAGTAAACGGGAAGCGGGCCGCCATTATCGACTGGCAATCCACCAATCCGGACGGTTGGGAGAGTGATATTCGACCTCCTTTGAAGTCTCCCGCCGATATGATTATTTATGAGATGCACCACCGTGACTTTTCGGTCGATTCCACTTCAGGAGTGAAGAATAAAGGAAAATACTTGGCACTGACCGAACATGGAACGATGAACTCCGACAAGTTGCTGACAGGCATCGATCATCTGATCGAACTGGGCGTGACACACGTGCATCTGCTTCCTTCCTTTGATTACGCTTCGGTAGATGAAACCAGGCTGAATGAAAATTCGTACAACTGGGGATATGATCCGCAAAACTATAATGTACCCGATGGTTCCTATGCCACTGATCCCTATCAGCCCGCCACTCGTGTGAAAGAATTCAAGCAGATGGTACAGGCATTGCATAAAGCAGGTATCCGTGTGATAATGGATGTGGTGTACAATCATACATTCAATACCGATGAGAGTAATTTCGAGCGGACCGTTCCCGGTTATTTCTATCGCCAGAAAGAAGATAAAACGTTGGCGAATGGCTCAGGATGTGGTAACGAGACTGCCAGCGAACGCCCTATGATGCGTAAGTTTATGGTAGAATCCGTCCTTTATTGGATAAAAGAATATCATGTTGACGGCTTCCGGTTCGACTTGATGGGAATTCATGACATCGAAACGATGAACGAGATACGGAAGGCTGTGAATGCGGTCAATCCCACCATTTGCATTTACGGAGAGGGGTGGGCTGCCGAAGCGCCTCAGTATCCGGCCGATTCCCTGGCAATGAAGGGAAATATAGCACAGATACCCGGAGTCGCTGTCTTCTCTGACGAGTTGCGTGACGGGCTTTGCGGACCTGTGGGCGATAAGCGCAAAGGAGCTTTTCTTGCCGGAATTCCGGGAGGGGAGATGAGCGTAAAATTCGGCATAGCAGGCGCTATCGAGCATCCGCAAGTACAGTGTGATTCGGTTAATTATACTCAAAAGCCATGGGCAAAACAGCCTGTGCAAATGATCAGTTATGTTTCCTGTCACGACGGGCTGTGTTTGGTAGACCGGCTGAAGGCAAGCATGCCGGACATCACTCCCGAACAACTTATACGTCTCGATAAACTGGCACAGACTGTGGTTTTTACTTCACAAGGTATTCCGTTTATTTACGCCGGAGAAGAAATCATGCGTGATAAGCAAGGCGTGGACAATAGTTATAAGAGCCCGGATGCTGTGAATGCCATCGACTGGCGGCGCAAAACCACCAACGCAGATGTTTTCATGTATTATAAACGATTGATCGATTTGCGTAAATCTCATCCGGCCTTCCGTATGGGAGATGCAGGACAGGTCCGGAAACATCTGGAATTTCTTCCTGTGGAAGGAAGTAACCTGATTGCTTTTCGCCTGAAAGACCATGCAAATGGAGATCATTGGGAAGATATCATCGTCGCATTTAATTCTCGTCCTACTCCTGCCAGGCTGACTATTCCGGTTGGCAAATATACAGTGGTATGTAAAGACGGAGTGATAGATGTACGTGGATTAGGCATACAAAACGGGCCGGAAGTTATTATTCCCGGTCAGTCGGCTTTGATTTTATATAAGTAAATTCAGTCTTTTGATAATCAAACAGAATAGAAGAATATGATTCAAAATACATTCAACATAGCGGGGGGCGTAGCACGCAACCCGCTTGTGCGTTTAGCTGCACCCATCACGGCAACGATTTCAGCCGGAGAACACATTGCAATTGTAGGGCCCAACGGGGGAGGAAAAAGTCTTTTTGTCGATACGCTGATCGGTAAATACCCATTGCGTGAAGGGACGCTGCAATATGACTTTTCTCCTTCTGCCACCCAGACCGTCTATGATAATGTGAAGTATATCGCTTTCCGTGACACTTATGGGGCTGCGGATGCTAATTATTACTATCAGCAACGCTGGAACGCCCACGATCAGGACGAAGCGCCCGATGTTCGTGAAATGCTGGGAGAAATTAAGGATGAACAACTGAAACAAGAACTATTTGAACTTTTTCGCATAGAACCGATGCTCGATAAGAAAATAATTCTTCTCTCCAGCGGCGAACTGCGTAAGTTCCAGCTGGCCAAAACTCTGTTGACAGCTCCCCGCGTATTGATTATGGACAATCCGTTTATCGGGCTGGATGCACCTACCCGCGAGTTGCTGTTCTCTTTACTTGATCGCTTGACAAAAATGTCGTCCGTACAGATTATTCTGGTATTGTCAATGCTGGATGATATTCCTTCATTTATTACCCACGTAATCCCTGTGGATAAAATGACGGTGTACCCCAAAATGGAACGTGAGGCCTATCTGGAAGCTTTTCGTTCCAGAGATGCAGCCGTTTCTTTTGATGAGTTACAGCAGCGTATCATTGCTTTACCCTATGATGGCAATAATTACGATTCTGACGAAGTGGTCAAACTGAATAAAGTCAGCATCCGTTATGATGACCGCACTATTCTGAAAGAACTCGACTGGACGGTGCGACGTGGTGAGAAATGGGCATTGAGCGGTGAAAACGGGGCCGGAAAATCTACTTTGTTAAGCCTTGTCTGTGCGGATAATCCGCAATCATATGCTTGTGACATCAGCCTTTTCGGGCGGAAGCGGGGGACAGGGGAGAGTATTTGGGAAATTAAAAAGCATATTGGCTATGTAAGTCCGGAGATGCATCGTGCCTATCTCAAAAATCTGCCAGCTATTGAAATCGTGGCCAGTGGGCTTCATGACAGTATCGGGCTTTACAAACGTCCCCAGCCGGAACAAATGGCCATCTGCGAATGGTGGATGGATATATTTGGTATTGCGGAATTGAAAGACAAACCTTTTCTGCAACTTTCCAGTGGAGAACAACGGCTGGCATTGCTGGCACGTGCTTTTGTGAAGGACCCTGAGCTGCTGATTCTGGATGAACCGCTTCACGGTCTGGATACTTACAACCGTCGTCGGGTAAAGAAGATTATTGAGGCTTTCTGTCATCGCAAAGACAAGACGATGATTATGGTGACTCACTACGAATCAGAGTTGCCGGGCACTATTACAGACCGTATTTTCCTGAAGAGAAACCGATGAAAATGGACTGTTGTCTGAAAAATAATGTTTAGCTCTGCCATTCCGAACTTAGTGAGGGATGACAGAGCAATTTAAAAGAGATTTTTCTTTAATTAATTGGATGGGTGAACCAAAAGCAAGACCCTCTTCCCGGTTCCGATTCCACACCAATTTTCCCTCCCAGTTGCGTGACGATACTTTGGCAGATAGGCAGTCCGAGTCCCGTACCGGGAATAAAACTGTTGAGTTTTACAAATCGGGTGAAGATAGCTTCCTGTTTTTCCGGCTCTATCCCCATTCCCGTGTCCTGAACGGAGAATTTCACTTCGTTTCCGTCTATTTGGTAGTCGATGGTGATATTTCCTTCGGAAGTGAATTTTAGTGCGTTAGTCACAAAGTTCAGTAATACCTGATAAAGTCTATTCTTGTCACTGGTGAACGTCAGTTCGGGTAAATTATCTTTCAGGCGGAGTTCTACTTGTGGACTAGTTTTCATTTGCATAGCCTGGAACAGATCGTTGCAAAGCTGTTTCGCATTTACTCTTTCAGGAATAATGTCGAAAGTTCCCGCTTCGATTTTCGATAAGTCGAGGATATCGGAAATGAGCTGAAGCAACAACTTGTTATTATCTTCTATGATCGTGATATACTGATGCTTTTCTTCCTGATCCTCCGCCTCTTCCAGCATACTTGAGAAACCGACGATCGCATTGAGCGGAGTACGTATCTCGTGACTCATGTTGGCAAGGAAGGCAGATTTTAAACGATCCGCTTCTTCGGCTTTCTCTTTGGCTTTGATAAGCATTTGTTCGGTTTCTTTTAGTTGGGTAATATCAAAGTTGATACACAGCATTTCGATGACATTATCCTGCGGTCGGTAGTTGCGGACCAACACATTCACCCGTGTCCACGTATAACTTCCGTCGGCTCTGCGGATACGTACATCCCTGCATAATTTCGTACTTTCGCCTTTGACCACTTTCGCCAGAAAGTCGAGCATAACAGCCCGGTCCTCCGGATGAAAGTGAGAATGGATACCGATAATTTCCGGTAGGGGCGTGCCTTCCTCTTCTCCTACATTTTTATACCAGCTGCTTAAGGCATAACCATTGCGGCTTAACGCATCAAAATGAGCGTATCCAACCTTGGCATAATCTCCTACCAGTTCAAAGAAATTTTTAAATTCCTGAATTTTGTTGTAGGCGATGGTGTTTTCCGTCTTATCTACGTTTATCAACAGATAATTGATGGGCTGCCGGTCATGATCATAAAGTGTTGTTATTCTTGTTGTCAGATTAATGAAACCGGATGTTTTTTCTGATTCATAATATCCTTTGATTTTTGAAAAATCATATTGGAAGGTGAATTCAACCTCTTCATTATCTCTGATCTTTAGCTTTATTTCTTCGGGTAGTGCCGGATTCTCAAAGATATTGATACCAATAACTTTTTCTTTATGGGTGATATGGAACATTTCCAGTTCCTTTTTATTCAAGTCAATCAGGTAACCGTCTTTATTATACAGTTCAATGCCGACGGGTAGATTCTTATAGATATTGTGCAGAATGCGTTCGCTGTTTTGCAGTGCCTGATAGGCGGAAGCCATGCGTGGACCATCTTGAGTTTCTGCTATTCCGTATATTTTGGTGTTTCCTTCCCCATCAGTTTCCTGAAAGCATATTTTACTGCGAATCCATACTTCCCCGTGGGGAGTATCGAGCAGGTACACCTCCTCAATGCTCTGTTGCAATTTATCGAAAGAGTAGCTGGTAGTATGGTGCTGATCCTCCCTTAGGATACGTTTATTGAAATCTTCAAAACTGATCACTCCGTCTTCGTCTATCCCGAGTAATCGGGAGATAAACTCGGAACATACATAACTTTCTGTTTTTAAGTCCGCTTCCCACCATCCCATATTCGCTTTATTCAGCAGTTTTTGCAGGAATGTGTATTCTTTCTGTTTGCTTGTTTCCAATGTCTGACTTGTTTTAAGTTGGCGGTTGAATATTCATTTAGTCCGTAAAAATAGTCATTTCTATTGAATTCTTTTCAATAAACCATCACTTTTAGGTATTGATACCTGCTGATTCTTTCGTGAACTTTGTAGAGAAACAAAATGTTGTATATATAAAAAGAAGAAAGGAGACCATTAAGAATGAAAAAGATAGTATTACTTCGTCATGGAGAGAGTGCTTGGAACAAAGAAAACCGTTTCACAGGTTGGACGGATGTAGACCTGACGGAAAAGGGAGTTGCCGAAGCGGAAAAGGCAGGCGTCACGTTGAGGGAATATGGCTTCAACTTTGATAAAGCCTATACTTCTTATCTGAAAAGGGCAGTCAAAACCTTGAACTGCGTGCTTGATAAAATGAATCTGGACTGGATTCCCGTCGAGAAGAGCTGGCGTCTGAATGAGAAGCATTACGGCGACTTGCAAGGACTCAATAAGGCGGAAACAGCCGAGAAATACGGAGAAGAACAAGTGCTGATCTGGCGTCGCAGTTATGATATAGCTCCCAATCCGCTTTCCGAAAGCGATTTGAGAAATCCGCGTTTCGATTATCGCTATCACGAAGTATCCGATGCGGAACTGCCGCGTACCGAATCATTAAAAGATACCATCGACCGTATTATGCCGTACTGGGAGTCGGATATATTCCCGGCTTTAAAAGATGCGCATACCTTGCTGGTTGTCGCGCATGGCAATAGTCTGCGAGGTATCATTAAGCATTTGAAACATATTTCTGATGAAGATATCATCAAACTGAATCTTCCTACTGCCGTTCCTTATGTATTCGAGTTCGACGAGAACCTGAATGTTGCCAATGATTACTTCCTGGGCAATCCGGAAGAAATTCGTAAGCTGATGGAAGCGGTAGCCAATCAGGGGAAGAAAAAATAGCAGGCTTCATCGCCTGTATATAAATTGTTATACATTAAAAAAATAAAGTTATGAGTAAAGTAGTTGATTTATTAGGAGATAAGACCAGTTATTATCTGGATCATACCTGTAAGACCATTGATAAGTCGTTGATTTATATACCCTCACCGGATACCATTGATAAAGTCTGGATTGATTCGGACCGAAACATTAAAGTATTGAACAGCCTGCAAACCCTTTTAGGGCATGGACGTCTGGCAAATACGGGTTATGTGTCCATTCTTCCTGTCGATCAGGATATCGAGCATACAGCCGGCGCATCCTTTGCACCGAATCCCATTTATTTCGATCCGGAGAATATTGTGAAGCTGGCTATCGAAGGAGGCTGTAATGCAGTAGCTTCTACATTTGGTATTTTGGGATCAGTCGCACGTAAATATGCGCACAAAATACCTTTCGTGGTAAAGTTGAATCACAATGAGCTGCTGACCTATCCGAATACATACGATCAGGTATTATTTGGTACGGTGAAAGAGGCTTGGAATATGGGAGCCGTAGCAGTAGGCGCAACCATTTATTTCGGTTCGGAACAGAGTCGCCGCCAATTGGTAGAGATTGCTGAGGCTTTCGAATATGCCCATGAACTCGGTATGGCTACCATTCTGTGGTGTTATTTGCGCAATAGCGATTTCAAGAAAGGAGCTATTGATTATCATGCTGCTGCCGACCTTACCGGACAGGCTGACCGTTTGGGAGTTACCATCAAAGCGGACATTGTGAAGCAGAAACTTCCTACCAATAATGGTGGTTTCAAAGCGATTGGTTTCGGAAAGACAGATGAACGCATGTACACGGAACTCACATCGGAACACCCGATTGATCTCTGTCGTTATCAGGTGGCAAATGGTTATATGGGACGTGTCGGATTGATCAATTCCGGTGGAGAATCTCATGGGGCTTCCGATTTGCGTGATGCGGTCATTACAGCAGTTGTCAATAAGCGTGCCGGTGGCATGGGATTGATCAGTGGACGTAAAGCCTTCCAGAAGCCGATGAATAAGGGTGTCGAATTATTAAACGCTATTCAGGATGTCTACCTCGATCCGGCAATAACCATTGCCTGATCTAGGAAAGATGAGAAATAATTCTTATCTTTGACTACCAGATAGTTAACCATTAAAAAATAGAATTATGAAGTTTTTTATTGACACAGCCAATTTGGGGCAGATTCAGGAGGCGTATGACCTCGGAGTACTTGACGGAGTGACTACCAATCCTTCGCTGATGGCGAAAGAAGGCATTAAAGGTACGGAGAATCAACGTGAACATTACATTAAAATATGTAAGATTGTCAATGCTGACGTAAGTGCGGAAGTAATAGCAACGGATTATGAAGGGATGATCCGCGAAGGGGAAGAGCTTGCCGCACTCAATCCGCATATCGTTGTCAAGGTGCCTTGCATTGCCGATGGTATCAAAGCTATCAAGTACTTTACAGAAAAAGGAATCCGGACCAATTGTACATTGGTATTTTCCGTCGGACAGGCATTGCTGGCTGCAAAAGCCGGAGCGACTTACGTTTCGCCTTTTGTCGGACGTCTGGATGATATTTGCGAAGACGGGGTAGGACTTGTTGGTGATATTGTACGTATGTATCGCACCTATGATTACAAGACTCAGGTATTGGCGGCTTCTATCCGCAATACGAAGCACATCATCGAGTGTGTGGAGGTGGGAGCAGATGTGGCTACCTGTCCGTTGAGTGCTATCAAAGGGTTGTTGAATCATCCGCTGACTGATTCGGGATTGAAGAAATTTTTGGAAGATTATAAAAAGGTAAATGGATAATCGGATTTGAGAAACTAAGTTTTCTTCAAAGTTATATTGATAGAGGCTTCTGACATAAATGTATGTTAGAAGCCTTTTTTAGTTATTTTAATAATGTCAAACAACATAAAACTAAGACTTCTCGTTTATTCATCTTAATTTGTATCGTGTAATCTAACTAGTGATGTAAATAATGAATAAAAATGGATTTAGTCGTTGTGCCGATATCTATATCGGCCGTTTGCGCGAGGAGGGCCGCTATTCTACGGCGCACGTCTATCAGAACGCCCTTCTTTCTTTTAGCAAGTTTTGTGGTGTCCATAGTGTGTCCTTCCGTCAAGTCACCCGTGACCGCCTTCGCCGTTACGAACAGCACCTTTACGCATGTGGTCTGAAGCCCAATACGATTTCCACGTATATGCGTATGCTTCGTAGTATCTACAATCGTGGTGTGGAGGCGGGTAGTGCTCCTTATGTCCACCGCCTGTTCCATGAGGTCTATACGGGAGTGGACGTTCGTCAGAAAAGGGCGCTTCCTGTCGTCGCACTTCGCAGGCTTCTTTATGAAGACCCCCAGTCTGACCGTCTCCGCCGTACCCAGGCTATCGCCGCTCTGATGTTCCAGTTTTGCGGGATGTCTTTCGCCGATCTGAGTCATCTGGAGAAATCCGCTCTTGACAGCAACGTGCTGCGCTACAATCGTGTCAAGACAAAGACTCCCATGAGCGTCGAGGTTCTGGACAGCGCACAGGAGATGCTCGAGCAGCTCCGTAACCGGCAGTCTCCCCGTCCCGGCTGTCCCGACTACCTTTTCGGCATCCTTCAGGGAGATAAGAAAAGGAAGGATGAGAAAGCTTACCGTGAATACCAGTCCGCTCTCCGGAGATTCAACTACTGCCTGAAATCCCTGGCAAAGCGGCTGCGTCTCAACTTCCCCGTGACTTCCTACACGCTGCGCCATTCTTGGGCTACCACCGCCAAGTACCGTGGTGTCCCTATCGAGATGATCAGTGAATCCCTTGGGCATAAGTCGATCAAGACCACGCAGATTTATCTGAAAGGCTTTGAGCTGAAAGAGCGTACGGAGGTAAACCGGATGAATTTGTCTTACGTTAAGAGGTGCGGTTCTGGCCTGTATGTGTGATTTAGAATCCTGATATACAGTGTTTATCGGTGTGTGTTACTTCTTAGGTAACGGAATGATTCATGGCGCAAAGATGGACATATTTATGAAAATACGCAAACAAAAATGAAATTAATTTCGGAAAATGAATCAAATGCAGGCATAACAGGCGGAAAATGACAATATCCGTGTTATGTCTTTTTTTTATTCCAATTTATGAAAACCCCCTTCACTTCTGCCTTATTTCCTGAATACCAGTCCTCTTCCGATGTTTCCGTTGAAAAAAGTTCCCTGTTTCGCTTGTCCTTTGTTTGTGAGTTACCTAAGAAGTAACGGATAAACATGGGGTAAAAAAACATGATTTTAAGAAAAAAGAAATCACTCAATGCTGGGCCTATTTATGGGACAGGGGAAGGCGTAGCACACTCAAAACGCTGGTATGTTGCTTTGGTTCGGATGCACCATGAAAAGAAGGTTTCCGAGCATCTGGACAAGATGGGTATCGAGAATTTCGTTCCCGTTCAACAGGAATTCCACCAATGGAGCGACCGTCGCAAGCTGGTCACCTCCGTCTTGCTTCCTATGATGGTCTTCGTACACGTTGACCCTAGGGAACGCATGGAAGTCCTGAGTTTTTCTACTGTGAGCCGTTACATGGTGATGCGCGGCGAGAGTAGTCCTGCTGTAATCCCTGACGAGCAGATGGCCCGTTTCCGTTTCATGCTTGATTATTCAGAAGAATCGATAAGCATGAACAGTGCCCCTTTGGCCCGTGGCGAAAAGGTCCGTGTGATTAAAGGCCCCCTGACGGGCCTTGTAGGTGAACTGGTTAATGTGGATGGCAAGAGTAAGATCGCCGTTCGCCTGAATATGCTGGGATGTGCCTGTGTGGATATGCCTGTCGGTTATGTAGAGCCTATTATGGCTGCTGTTTAAGGCAAGGGATATGGATGCCGTTATTTTACAGGAAAACATAGAGGGTTTATTAAGTTTGGTGCGCATGCTGCTTCCTGGTGGGGGGAATGCAGGCCGCGTGTATCTGGATGACCTTTCCG
>ERZ780218.96-NODE-96-length-90249-cov-5.824866_pt1 | contig 90249 bp, 65 predicted proteins | sample MGYA00510975_ERZ780218 | MGnify/ENA primary metagenome ERZ780218 (study PRJEB29588, sample SAMEA2152063) | human gut metagenome | biome: human gut; feature: human-associated habitat; material: faeces | place: Denmark | collected 2008/2010 ... | reverse complement strand
AACACAACGGCACCATCTACCTGATGGATGAAATCCACACTCCGGATTCAAGCCGCTATTTCTACTCTGAAGGTTACCAGGAGCGTTTTGAAAAAGGTGAAGCACAAAAGCAACTCTCTAAAGAATTCGTACGCGAATGGTTGATGGAAAACGGATTCCAGGGAAAAGACGGCCAGAAAGTACCTGAAATGACCCCGGAAATTGTACAAAGCATTAGTGACCGCTATATCGAACTTTTCGAAAACATCACCGGAGAAAAATTTGTTAAGGAAGATACGAGCAATATAACGGAACGTATATTTAAGAACGTTTCTACGTTCTTAAAATAGTTGAAAACTGAAAGTTGAAAGTTGAAAATTAGCTGCACTATTATACTGTATAATAACTTCCAATTCTCAACTTTCAACTTTCAATTTTTAACTTTCAATTTTCAATTAAATATGAATTACCCCCAGGAAAAAATCAAGCCTTACGCCACAGACGGCAAGAAAAGTGAACAGGTAGAACAAATGTTCGATAACATCGCTCCTGCGTATGACATGCTTAATCATACCCTCTCATTGGGTATCGACAAAAGCTGGCGACGTAAAGCGATCAACTGGTTACGTCCCTTCCGCCCACAGCGTATTATGGATGTAGCTACCGGTACTGGTGACTTTGCTATCCTCTCCTGCCGTATGCTCCAACCCAAGCAACTTATCGGGACGGATATCTCTGAAGGCATGATGAACGTGGGGCGTGAAAAAGTAAAAAAGGAAGGTCTCGCAGAAAAAATCTCTTTTGCCCGTGAAGACTGTACCTCTCTCTCGTTCGCTGATAACAGTTTTGACGCTATCACCGTTGCCTTTGGCATTCGCAATTTTGAGGATCTGGACAAAGGACTTTCCGAAATGTGCCGTGTACTCACTCCTGGCGGGCACTTGGTGATACTGGAGTTAACAACCCCTGACCGTTTCCCAATGAAACAACTATTTGCTATTTACTCCAAAATTGTCATCCCTGTTTTAGGCAAATTATTTTCTAAAGATAACAGTGCTTACCACTACCTGCCACAAACCATCAAAGTTTTTCCGCAAGGCGAAATCATGACAGGTATTATATCAAGGGCAGGATTTAGTCAGGTGCAGTTTCGACGACTGACATTCGGCATCTGTACGCTTTATACAGCAACCAAATAATATACCAATGTGCGCTGTTACAGACAATAAAAAAAGATGTAACACACAGTAATTGGCATATTAAATAATTATTAATTCTATGCAAAAGTACGGCTTAATTGGTTATCCGTTGAAGCATTCGTTCTCTATCGGATATTTCAACGAAAAATTCCGCTCAGAAGGGGTTGATGCTGAGTATGTGAATTTTGAAATCCCCAGTATTAATGACTTCATGGAGGTCATTGAAGAAAACCCCAACCTATCAGGATTAAACGTAACAATTCCTTATAAAGAACAAGTGATTCCGTTTCTGGATTCTTTGGACCCGGACACAGCCAAAATCGGTGCAGTAAATGTGATCAAAATAATCCGTCAACCCAAAGGTAAGGTTAAGTTGGTTGGCTATAACTCCGATATTATTGGCTTTACACAATCAATACAACCGCTATTACTCCCTTCGCACAAGAAAGCTTTGCTTCTGGGCACAGGTGGTGCATCTAAAGCTGTATTTCACGGACTAAAAAATCTGGGTATTGAAAGCGTATTCGTTTCGCGTACACATAAACCGGGTATGTTGACTTATGAAGAGCTAACCCCCGAAGTTATGGCCGAATATACAGTTATTGTTAACTGTACTCCTGTAGGCATGTATCCCAAAGTTGATTTTTGTCCTAATATTCCTTACGAGTATCTCACACCAAACCATTTGCTCTACGATTTGTTATATAATCCAAACGTCACGCTTTTCATGAAAAAAGGAGAAGAGCGGGGCGCTATCACAAAAAACGGATTAGAAATGCTCCTTCTGCAAGCATTTGCAGCTTGGGAGATATGGCATAAGTAAGATATATGAGGAAAAGAAATAAAAAAAACTGGATAATAGGTGCAATTGTTTTTTTGCTGGTGCTCACCGGCTGTACTGTTGGTGGAAGTTATTATATGCTTAACTTCTCACTAACCCCCAATGCAAAAATACGTGCCAAAGACGCCGACTCATACGAGTATATGTATGCTAACTATCCCTTCCTGCGTCCTTGGGTGGACAGCCTCAATAAGGTAAATGCCTTGAGAGATACATTTATCCTAAATCCCGAAGGGATACGGCTACATGCATATTACATTGCCGCTCCCAAACCAACAAAGAAAACAGCTGTCATTGTACATGGTTATACCGATAATGCCATACGTATGTTCATGATTGGTTATCTGTATAATCATGACTTGCAATTTAACACTCTTCTACCGGACTTACAACACCAGGGCGAGAGTGGTGGTCCTGCCATACAGATGGGTTGGAAAGACCGGCTCGATGTAATGCAATGGATGCACGTAGCTAATCATATTTACGGTGACAGTACACAAATGGTAGTTCATGGTATTTCAATGGGTGGTGCCACCACTATGATGGTAGCCGGAGAAGAACAACCGAAGTTTGTACGATGCTTTGTTGAGGATTGTGGCTATACCAGCGTATGGGATGAATTTTCACATGAATTGAAATCATCATTCCACCTGCCCAAATTCCCTTTGATGTACACTACAAGCTGGCTTTGCGAACAAAAATACGGATGGAACTTTAAAGAAGCATCTTCACTGAAACAAGTAGAAAAAGCAAAACTTCCCATGTTCTTTATACACGGTGATAAAGATACCTATGTACCCACATGGATGGTTTATCCTCTTTATGAAGCAAAATCTGATCCTAAAGAGCTTTGGATCGTTCCGGGAGCTACCCATGCCGTCTCTTATAAAGAGAACAAAACAGAATACACGAACCGTGTAAAAAACTTCGTTGACAAATATATCGAATAAAAGAGAATAGTAGCTATATTTGTGGCAATAATAAAGACCATTATGAAGCAAATACTCACTTTTATACTTCTTACACTACTCTATCTGCCCTTACAAGCACAAGAAAAGGTATACACAGTAGATAATATCCCCAAAGTACATTTACAGAATAAGTTTCAATATGTATGCAATCCCGCCGGTATCTTGTCACAAGCCGCATGTGACAGTATTGACCGCATGCTTTACAATCTGGAAGAAACAACAGGTATAGAGACAGTAGTTGCCGTAGTACCTTCGATCGGTTCGGAAGATTGTTTTGAGTTCGCTCACCAACTACTTAATAAGTGGGGAGTCGGAAAGAAAGGAAAAAACAACGGACTGGTTATTCTTTTGGTAACCGACCAACGTTGTATTCAATTCTACACTGGCTATGGACTGGAAGGCGATTTGCCAGACGCAATCTGCAAACGAATACAAACGAAATCAATGATTCCCTATCTGAAAGTAGAAAACTGGAACGAAGGAATGGTAAATGGTTTACGCGCTGTGTGTCAACGTCTTGATGGTTCAATGGTAAATGAGGATACCTCCGACGAAAATGAGGTTTCCGGACTGGCAATCCTATTGGCAATCATAGGTTTTATTGGAGTAGCATCCGTCATCAGTATCCTGGCCATCAGGGCAAGTACCCGTTGTCCTCAGTGTGGGAAACATAAGCTACAACGCACAGGCAGTACAATGATATCCAGACGCAATGGAGTAAAAGTAGAAGATGTAACATATACTTGCCGCAACTGTGGGCACACAGTGGTACGCCGTCAGCAGTCATATGATAATGACTATCACGGAGGAGGCAGAGGTGGCGGAGGTCCGTTCATCGGCGGCTTCGGAGGCGGTAGCTTCAGTGGCGGTGGAGGTGGTTTCAGTGGAGGCAGCTTCGGTGGTGGAATGGGTGGCGGCGGCGGAGCCGGCTCACGTTTTTAAAACTTCGTTCTCCCCTTTAGAGACCAAGAGGTAGAAATAAAGAATGGAAATACAATAATAATAACAAAGAAGAAAATGAAAAAATCAATTATCATTATCATTGCAGTAGTGGCAGTTATCGTTATATGGGCTGTCAGTATGTACAACGGATTGGTTACAATGGACGAGAATGTAAATAGCCAGTGGGCAAATGTAGAAACACAGTATCAACGCCGTGCCGACCTTATCCCCAATCTGGTAAACACAGTAAAAGGATATGCTTCTCATGAGAAAGAAACACTTGAAGGCGTAGTAGAAGCACGTAGTAAAGCTACTCAGATGCAGGTCAATGCAAGTGATCTTACTCCCGAAAAATTAGCTGCATACCAGAAAGCACAGGGAGCAGTAACTTCAGCATTAGGTAAATTACTTGCCATCACAGAGAACTATCCTGATTTGAAAGCCAATCAAAACTTTCTCGAACTTCAGGCCCAACTGGAAGGTACTGAAAATCGCATCAATGTAGCACGTACTAATTTCAATAATGCAGCACAGGAGTATAATACAGCTATCCGCCGTTTCCCAAAAAGTCTGTTTGCAGGTATGTTTGGTTTCGATAAACATGTCTATTTTGAAGCAGCCGAAGGCACTGAAGCAGCTCCGGAAGTGAAATTTTGAACTAAAAAGAGTGAATTGCTGAAGGAACGGGAAGCTATAGAGTAGCTTTATTAAGTCAGACAGCAATTCGATTGAAACGCAGATTAACGCCAATTATCGCAGATTGAAAGTTTATCTTTTTTGCGAGAATCAGCATTAATCTGCATTTTATTGTAATCTCTTATTTCTACCTGTTAACACACCCCAAACGACCTGTAAAATATGACTTATGTTCCGGTTAACTGATTAACCGGTTAACTTGTTAACTTATTAACTTGTCCGTACAAAAAAAAAGCCGTACTTTTGCCGCCGTATACAAAATCCTATAACTCATGAGTAATCAACGATACATGATGCGGGGCGTTAGCGCATCAAAAGAAGATGTGCACAATGCCATCAAAAACATTGACAAAGGTATCTTTCCTCAGGCATTCTGTAAAATTATTCCTGATATCCTGGGAGGAGACCCGGAGTATTGCAACATTATGCATGCCGACGGTGCCGGAACAAAATCTTCTCTAGCCTATATGTACTGGAAAGAGACGGGTGATCTCTCCGTATGGAAAGGCATTGCACAGGATGCACTGATTATGAATATCGACGACCTGCTTTGCGTGGGGGCTGTTGATAATATTCTCGTATCATCCACTATCGGACGCAATAAACTTCTCATTCCCGGAGAAGTGATTTCTGCCATCATCAACGGTACAGATGAGTTACTTGCCGAGCTCCGTGAAATGGGGGTAGGGGTATATGCAACAGGCGGTGAAACTGCCGATGTGGGTGATCTTGTACGTACTATCATCGTAGACAGTACTGTTACCTGCCGCATGAAACGTTCCGATGTTATTGATAATGCCAATATCCGCCCGGGTGACGTTATTGTAGGCCTCGCCTCTTACGGGCAGGCTACTTATGAAAAAGAATATAACGGAGGTATGGGTAGCAATGGATTAACCAGTGCCCGCCACGATGTATTCTCCAAATATTTAGCAGAAAAATATCCTGAGAGTTACGATGCCGGTGTTCCCGAAGAGCTTGTTTATTCAGGTGGCCTGAAGTTGACAGACAAGGTGGCAGGTTCTCCTGTTAACGCCGGAAAGTTAGTTCTTTCTCCTACCCGTACGTATGCTCCGGTTGTGAAAAAATTGCTGGATGCTTTGCGTCCTGATATCCATGGTATGGTACATTGTTCAGGTGGTGCACAAACCAAAGTGTTGCATTTTGTTGATCAGGTACGCGTAATAAAAGACAACCTATTCCCTGTTCCTCCCCTGTTTAAGACTATTCAGGAACAAAGTGGAACAGACTGGGCAGAGATGTACAAAGTATTCAACATGGGGCATCGCCTTGAAGTATACATCTCTTCCGAACATGCCGCAGAGGTGATTGCCATCAGTGAATCATTCGGTATCCCGGCACAGATTGTAGGACGTATTGAAGAGAGTGATAAAAAAGAACTGATAATAAAGAGTGAATTCGGAGAATTCAGATATTAAATAATATGCCAATTAAGTAATGTGCCCATATGCCAGTTAATAATGGTATCAATGTATCTACGGCATATCGTTATAGCGTAGTCAATTGATACATTGACATATTGCACATTATTGAATTAGCACATTATTCCCCATTCTTATGACAGATAACAATAACATATTAGAGAAATTAGATGGCCTCGTAGCCCGTTTTGAGGAAGTATCGACCCTCATCACCGACCCGGCAGTGATTGCCGACCAGAAGCGTTATGTAAAACTAACCAAAGAATATAAAGAACTTGACGACCTGATGAAGGCCCGCAAGGAATATATACAGACCCTGGCCAATATCGACGAAGCCAAAGATATACTTTCCAACGAATCGGATACGGAGATGCGTGAAATGGCTAAAGAAGAGTTAGATAAGAGTCAGGAGCGTCTGCCCGAATTGGAGGAGGAAATCAAACTATTGCTCGTACCTGCCGATCCGCAAGACAGTAAAAATGCCATCCTTGAAATTCGTGGCGGTACAGGTGGTGACGAAGCTGCAATCTTTGCTGGTGATCTTTTCCGTATGTATGCCAAGTTCTGTGAAACTAAGGGTTGGAAATTAGAGGTATCCAGTGCCAATGAAGGAGCTGCAGGTGGATATAAAGAAATTATTTGCAGTGTCACGGGAGATAATGTATACGGAACTATGAAATACGAATCCGGTGTACACCGGGTACAACGTGTACCTGCCACCGAAACACAAGGTCGTGTGCATACCTCTGCTGCTTCTGTAGCTGTACTTCCCGAAGCCGAAGAGTTTGATGTTGTTATCAACGAAGGAGAAATTAAATGGGACACTTTCCGTTCCGGTGGTGCCGGTGGTCAGAACGTAAATAAAGTTGAATCCGGCGTTCGCTTGCGTTATATCTGGAAAAATCCAAATACAGGCGTAGCCGAAGAAATACTTATTGAATGTACTGAAACCCGTGACCAACCCAAAAATAAAGAACGTGCCCTTGCCCGTCTGCGCACATTTATCTATGATAAAGAACACCAAAAGTATGTTGACGACATTGCCTCCAAACGTAAGACAATGGTCTCTACCGGTGACCGTTCTGCCAAAATCCGTACTTACAACTATCCGCAAGGTCGTATTACCGATCACCGTATCAACTATACCATCTATAATTTAGCTGCTTTCATGGACGGAGACATCCAGGAATGCATCGATAAATTGACGGTAGCAGAGAATACAGAACGACTTAAAGAGAGCGAACTTTAGCAAATAGTGAGTAGCGATTAGTGAGTAGTGATAAGTGGTTGCGCTATTACACTGCATAGCACTAATCACTAATCACTAATTACTAATCACTTATCATTAACCCCTAATCCCTATTTCAAAATGAATAAGTTAGAATTATTTGAGAACATTAAACGTAAGAAATCATTCCTCTGCGTTGGTCTCGACACAGATATCAAGAAAATACCTGAACATCTTCTCAAAAAAGAAGATCCTGTCTTTGCTTTTAATAAAGCAATAATTGACGCAACTGCCGACCTGTGTATTGCTTACAAGCCCAATTTGGCTTTCTATGAGAGCATGGGTGTAAAAGGTTGGATTGCCTTTGAGAAAACAGTAAAATACATCAAAGAAAATTATCCGGACCAATTCATCATTGCAGATGCAAAACGTGGTGATATCGGTAATACATCTGCTATGTATGCCCGTACATTTTTTGAAGAACTGAACATAGACTCTGTCACAGTAGCCCCATATATGGGTGAAGATAGCGTGACACCATTTCTCACTTACGAAGGCAAATGGGTAATCCTTCTCGCTCTTACCAGTAACAAGGGTTCACATGACTTTCAGTTGACAGAGGATACTGATGGTGAACGTCTCTTCGAAAAAGTGCTGCGTAAATCACAAGAATGGGCCAATGACGAACAAATGATGTATGTAGTAGGTGCTACTCAAGGACGTGCTTTTGAAGACATTCGCAAAATCGTTCCCAACCACTTCCTGCTTGTACCAGGCGTAGGAGCACAAGGCGGTTCACTCGAAGAAGTATGTAAATATGGTATGAACAGTAGCTGCGGGCTAATCGTAAATTCTTCCCGTGGTATTATCTATGTAGATAAAACAGAAAAATTTGCAGAAGCCGCAAGAAAAGCAGCACAGGAAGTACAAATGCAAATGGAAAAAGAGCTGAAAAGAGTGATCACTCCCTTATGACTTACGAAAGAAAGATAATAAACGATCCTGTATTTGGATTTATCAACATACCAAAGGGGCTTCTGTACGATATCGTACGGCATCCCCTTTTGCAACGTTTAACCCGTATCAAACAGGTAGGTTTGTCGTCTGTGGTATATCCCGGAGCACAGCATACCCGCTTTCAACATTCATTGGGTGCTTTCCATCTGATGAGCGAAGCTATCATGCAGCTTGCTTCCAAAGGGAACTTCATCTTTGACAGTGAGGCAGAAGCTGTACAAGCAGCTATTCTGTTACACGACATCGGTCATGGCCCTTTCTCACATGTACTCGAAGATACTATCGTGAAGGATGTATCTCACGAAGAGATTTCCCTCATGCTTATGGAACGCATGAACAAAGAAATGAACGGGCAACTCAGCCTTGCCATCCAGATATTCAAAGACGAATATCCCAAACGTTTCCTTCACCAACTCGTCAGTGGGCAACTCGACATGGACCGTCTGGACTATCTGCGACGTGACAGTTTCTATACCGGTGTCACAGAGGGGAACATCGGTTCGGCCCGTATCATCAAGATGCTTGATGTGGCCGATGACCACCTCGTTGTTGAATCCAAAGGCATCTATTCGATCGAAAACTTTCTCACAGCCCGTCGTTTGATGTACTGGCAGGTATATCTGCATAAAACCTCAGTTGCCTATGAACGGATGCTTATCAGTACCTTATTGCGTGCTAAGGAACTTGCCAGTCAAGGAGTAGAATTATTCGCCTCACCAGCGTTTCATTTCTTTCTGTATAATAATATCAGCCCCGATACATTCCGTAATGATCCTGAATGTCTGGAGAATTTTATCCAATTGGACGACAACGACATCTGGACCTCTCTTAAAGTATGGAGTAATCATCCGGACAAAGTGCTCTCCACACTCAGCCTCGGAATGATCAATCGCAATGTTTTCAAAGTTGAAATTTCTCCTGTCCCCATTAGTGAAGAACGGAAAAAAGAATTAACTTTGCAAATAAGCCAGCAACTAAACATCCCACTTTCCGAAGCGAACTATTTTGTCTCTACCCCCAGCATCGAAAAGAATATGTACGACCCGGCAGATGACAGTATTGATATCATTTATAAGGACGGCACTATTAAAAATATAGCCGAAGCATCGGATATGTTGAATATCTCATTGCTCTCTAAAAAGGTAAAGAAATACTATATCTGTTACCATCGTTTGCATAAGTAGGTATAAAATATTCATTAAAGAGTAAGGAAATATAAAAAAAAAGTCCGTTATTTGTGCTCTGATAGAGATATACGTGCAAATGTAGCCTCTATTTGCTATATTAAAAACGGAAAAAAATCATATAATAATAGAGTAAAGACATGGAGTTCTCGGCTAAGCAAATTGCAGCATTTATCCAAGGTGAAATTATAGGAGATGAAAACGCAACCGTACATACATTCGCTAAAATAGAAGAAGGAATACCCGGAGCGATTTCATTTCTTTCCAATCCGAAATACACATCTTATATATATGAGACACAATCCAGTATTGTACTGGTGAACAAAGATTTTGAACCGGAACATGATATAAAGACCACACTGATCAAAGTAGACAACGCCTACGAGAGTCTTGCTAAATTGCTCAATCTCTATGAAATGAGCAAACCAAAGAAGCAAGGTATAGATTCGCTGGCATTCGTATCTCCAAGTGCCAATATTGGTAAAAATGTATATATCGGAGCATTTGCTTATATCGGTGAGAATGCCATTATCGGAGACAATACTTTAATCTATCCACATACTTATATAGGTGATGGTGTGAAAATAGGCACCAATTGTACCCTCTACTCCAACGTAAACGTATACCATGATTGTCACATCGGTAATGAATGTGTTCTACACTCCGGTGCGGTTATCGGTGCAGACGGTTTCGGTTTCGCCCCTACCCCCCAAGGGTATGAAAAAATCCCTCAAATAGGAATTGTAATCCTTGAAGACAAGGTAGATATAGGTGCCAATACTTGTATAGATCGCGCCACAATGGGAGCTACCGTAGTACATAGCGGTGTTAAGCTGGACAACCTGATACAAGTGGCTCATAATGACGAAATAGGTTCTCACACTGTAATGGCAGCTCAAGTGGGTATCGCAGGATCCACTAAAATAGGAGAATGGTGTATGTTTGGCGGACAAGTCGGTATCGCAGGACACATCAAGATAGGTGACAAAGTGAATCTTGGTGCACAATCGGGCGTACCGGGAAATATCAAAGCCGGTAGTCTGCTGATAGGTACTCCTCCTGTAGAACCCAAACAATATTTCAAGTCATTCATCATACAAAAAAAACTGCCTGAACTGCAGAAAGAAGTAAATAGTCTGCGTAAAGAGCTTGACGAACTAAAACAACAACTATTAAATAAGTAACCAATGCTGAAACAAAAAACTCTGAAAGATAGCTTTTCACTGAGAGGAAAAGGTCTTCACACTGGTCTTGACCTGACTGTAACGTTTAATCCTGCCCCAGACAATCACGGGTATAAAATACAACGCATTGATTTAGAAGGACACCCCACTATCGATGCTGTAGCAGACAACGTAACAGAAACAACCCGCGGTACTGTATTGTCTAAGAATGGAGTAAAAGTAAGCACCGTTGAACATGGAATGGCAGCACTCTACGCCTTAGGCATCGACAACTGCCTCATTCAGGTAAATGGTCCGGAGTTCCCTATTCTGGACGGTAGTGCACAATATTACGTACAAGAAATTGAAAGAGTCGGAACAGAAGAACAAAGTGCTGTAAAAGACTTCTATATCATTAAATCAAAAATTGAATTCCGTGATGAAGAAACCGGATCGTCTATTATCGTATTGCCAGACGAAAACTTCAGTCTGAATGTACTGGTTTCTTACGATTCGACTATCATCCCTAATCAGTTTGCTACACTGGAAGACATGGCCAAGTTCAAAGACGAAGTGGCTGCCAGCCGTACTTTCGTATTTGTTCGCGAAATCGAACCGCTTCTCTCGGCCGGACTAATTAAAGGTGGTGATTTGGACAATGCTATCGTCATTTACGAACGCAAGATGTCACAGGAGAATTACGATAAACTGGCAGATATAATGGGAGTTCCCCATATGGATGCCGAACAATTAGGATATATCAATCACAAACCGTTGGTGTGGGCTAATGAATGTGCCCGTCACAAACTTCTGGATGTTATTGGTGATCTTGCCCTTATCGGCAAACCTATTAAAGGCCGTATCATAGCTACTCGTCCGGGGCATACCATCAACAATAAGTTCGCCCGCCAGATGCGTAAAGAAATTCGTTTGCACGAAATACAGGCTCCCATATACAATTGTAACGAAGAACCGATCATGGACGTAAACCGCATCCGCGAACTGCTTCCTCATCGTTATCCGTTCCAGTTAGTAGACAAGGTTATCGAGATCGGTGCTAACTATATCGTAGGTATCAAGAACGTTACTTCCAACGAACCATTTTTCCAAGGACACTTCCCCGAAGAACCGGTAATGCCGGGTGTTCTTCAAATAGAAGCAATGGCGCAAATTGGAGGTTTGCTTGTGCTCAACTCTGTAGACGAACCGAACCGTTACTCTACCTATTTCATGAAAATAGATGGTGTGAAATTCCGTCAGAAAGTAGTGCCCGGTGATACTCTTATCTTCCGTGTAGAATTACTCGCTCCTATTCGCCGTGGTATCTCTACAATGAAAGGGTACGCATTTGTAGGTGAAAAGGTAGTATGTGAAGCGGAATTTATGGCTCAAATAGTAAAAAACAAATAATTACTGAATTGAAAGTTAAGAGTTGAAATACTGTTTGTTTCAACTCTTAACTTTCAACTCTCAACTCTCAACTAATTATGATAAGTCCCTTAGCGTATATTCATCCCGAGGCTAAGATCGGGGAAAACGTAGAGATTGGTCCTTTTGTTTACATTGACAAAAACGTGGTTATTGGTGATAACAATACCGTTATGCCCAATGCCAACATTCTATACGGTTCTCGCATCGGCAACGGAAATACCATTTTTCCGGGTGCTGTGATTGGTGCTATCCCACAGGATCTCAAGTTTCGTGGTGAAGAAACCACAGCCGAAATTGGTGATAACAATATCATTCGTGAGAATGTAACTGTCAATCGCGGTACAGCAGCCAAAGGTAAAACAATTGTAGGTAATAATAACCTGCTGATGGAAGGAGTACATGTGGCACATGATGCTATTATTGGCAATGGCTGTATCATTGGAAACTCTACGAAAATGGCAGGAGAAATCATTATTGATGACAACGCAATTATCAGTGGTGCCGTACTAATGCATCAATTTTGCCGTGTAGGCGGATATGTAATGATACAAGGAGGAAGCCGTTTCAGTAAAGATATCCCTCCTTACATTATTGCCGGACGTGAACCAATTACTTATAGTGGCATTAATATCATCGGCTTGCGCCGTCGTGGTTTCAGCAACGAAGTAATAGAAAACATTCACAATGCCTACCGCATCATTTACCAAAGCGGACTGAATATTACAGACGCATTGGCTAAAATAGAGACGGATGTTCCAATGAGCCCGGAAATTGAATATATTGTAGGATTTATTCGCAATTCAGAACGTGGAATTATAAAATAAGTTATAAGGTTATGATGTTATAAAGTTATAGAGTTATAAAACCATTATACACTTTATACTCACTATAATAACTATAACTTTAGAACCCTATAACTTTATAACAATTATAACACTATAGCATTAAAACTCTATAACTTTATAACATTATGATATACAGATTTACAATCATATCTGATGAAGTAGATAATTTTATCAGAGAAATACAGATTGATCCGGAAGCAACGTTTTATGACCTCCATGAAGCGATACTAAAATCAACAGGTTACACTAATGACCAGATGACCTCATTCTTCCTTTGTGACGATGACTGGGAGAAAGAAAAAGAAGTCACTTTGGAGGAGATGGACGATAATCCTGAGATGGATAGTTGGGTAATGAAAGATACCACTCTGAGCGAGCTGATTGAAGATGAGAAACAAAAATTACTCTATGTATTTGACTACATGACAGAACGTTGTTTCTTTATCGAATTATCTGAAATCATCACCGGTAAAGATATGCAAGGTGCCAAATGCACCAAGAAGTCCGGAGAAGCTCCTAAACAGATTATGGACTTTGAGGAAATGGCTGCCAGCACCGGTTCACTCGATCTGGACGAGAACTTTTATGGCGATCAGGACTTTGATCTGGAAGACTTTGATGCCGATGGTTTTGACATGGGCGGCAGTGCTGCAGATGTAGGAACGTTCGAAGAAGAAAAACTTTAATTAATTGACAATTGATAGTTGACAATTGACAGTTAGCAGCTGTACGCTGCATAGTAATTGTCAATTGTCAACTATCAACTTTCAACTAAAATAATGGTAACTCTCATAGTCCTCATAGGTCCTACCGGCGTTGGAAAAACAGAACTTAGTCTCCGGTTGGCGGAACACTTCCACACGAGCATTGTTTCTGCCGACTCAAGGCAACTCTATGCCGACTTGAAAATAGGTACAGCAGCTCCTACCTCAGAGCAACTCAATCGTGTACCTCATTATCTGGTAGGTACTCTAAAACTGACAGATTATTACAGTGCTGCCTGTTATGAAGAAGAAGCATTAGCCACACTTGACAATTTATTCCGCCAACATGACACTGTTATCCTTACAGGAGGCTCTATGATGTACATAGACGCTATCTGTAAAGGTATCGATGATATCCCCACTGTAGATACGGAAACCCGCGAACTGATGTTACAGAGATATGAAACGGAAGGGCTCGAAAAACTCTGTGCAGAACTAAAACTATTAGACCCCGAATATTACAGGATAGTAGACCTAAAGAATCCCAAACGCGTGATTCATGCGCTTGAGATTTGTTACATGACAGGGAAGACTTATACCTCTTTTCGTACGCAACAAAAAAAGCAACGCCCTTTTCGCATTATCAAGGTAGGACTGACCCGTGACCGTGCCGAACTTTACGACCGTATCAACCGCAGGGTAGATATCATGATAGAAGAAGGATTGCTTGAAGAAGCACGAAGCGTATATCCCTACCGTACTCTCAACTCGCTCAACACCGTAGGATACAAAGAAATGTTCAATTATCTGGATGGTACCTGGGAACTGCCTTTTGCCATCGAAAAGATAAAACAAAATTCGCGTATTTACTCGCGTAAACAAATGACATGGTTCAAGCGGGACGAAGAGATACAATGGTTTCACCCTGAGCAGGAAACAGAAATACTGGATTATATCAACACAAAAATACAATAAGAAACAAGTATTAAAAAAGACTCTTAGATTCCTTTTTAACACAGACTTAAATACATTTATTATGAAGAGATTAATACTCCTTTGTCTCAATATCCTTTTGTTTTTCACCGTTCATGCACAAAATAAAGAACAACAACAGTATGATTCTATCATGACTATCATGAAAGACAAATCTATTCCTGTGTTAGAACGATATTACATGACCGGAGATATAGAATACCTTTCGCGTGAGCACCAGATTGAAGTAATGAAGCAGCTAATTCCGGAAGCAAAAAATCTGGAAGATAAAGCTGTTGTAACGCGTTTATATTCCATTATCTCTCTCTTCAGAACCCAGTTGAGCCATATGGAAATCGCTAAAAATTATCTGGACAGTGCATTTGTTTATGACGGAAAATTTGCCAACAATAATATTTCGGGCATGATGCATTTTGTAGCAGGGAATTATTATATGGCACAAACTGATTTTGTCGAAGCTCAAAAGAATTATTACAAAGCTGCTGAATATTTTAATAAGAATGAGCAAAAGCCAAGTATCCTGACAGATGTCTATTATGATTTGTCTACGATCTATATTCTGTGGAGAGATGAAAAAGGATTAGCCGAATTGATGAAAGATATGGAGCACTCTCCTGTTGATTTCCCCTTTCAGCATATTTTAAAACTAACTGTACGATCACAGTATTATTATGCGCATTACATAAACACGGAAAACACAGCTTATTTAGACTCTGCTGCTATCTACAACAATCTGGCATTTGATGTTTACAACACAACAGATAATCCGTACGATGTAGGATACCAGATTGCCGATAATTATCTCTCACAAGCACTTATTTATTGTCTGCAAGGGAAAATAGCAGAAGCACAAAAATGTTTAGCCACAGGACAAAAGCTCATAAATCCAAAGTTATTAGATTCTGACGCACGAATCCTTTTCATTTCGGGGACTATCTCATTCTATCTGAAAGATTACCCAAAGGCAGAAAAGAACTTATTGGCAGGATTACAAAAGTTAGAGACGCTGAGCGAAGAGAAGAAAATTAATTATGATGAATCTATCAGTTCTTCCTATCAGATATTAGCTCAAATATATGAAGAACAGAAACTTTATGATAAGGCATTGGCAGCAGAACGCAAATCAATTGATTATGCCACCCGCCTAAACGATAAAAATAATCGGAAAGAAATAAACACACTACGTGTGAAGTATAACTTAGATCAGGCTGAACGTAGCGTAAAACAGCTTTCAGTGCTCAACGAACAAAGAAAACGCGTCAACCTGCTTGCAATAGGAATGATAATACTGGCATTAATCACTATTATTCTGTTAGTGATTCGTCATCGCTCACGTCAAAAACTGAATGCTCATTTATTGCAAATTGCAGAACTAAAGCAACAGGAAGCAGATTTAATGATTGAACTCCAAAAATCTAAACTGGAAGAAAAAGAAAACGAGTTTCAAACCATTCTCAATGAGTCCAAACAACGTCATGTACAATCTTATCTTGAAGGTCTGGAAGCAGAACGGGAACGGTTGGCAACCGAACTTCACGATGATGTATGTAACAATCTTATGGCACTTGAAATACAAATACGGGCACAGTATAAAGAGCAAGAGGGTGTAGCACCAACGATAGTAGAGACGCTGACAGAAATACGCAATCGGGTCCGTACAGTTTCACATGAACTGATGCCTCCTACATTCCAATATGCAACACTGGACGAAATGCTGGAAGATTTCATAACTCACCTCAATCTGCCTGAAAAAACAAAAGCTGAGTACCGGTCAACTCCGGGTACGGATTGGAACAGTATCCCTTCAGAGATTGGTTTTGAATTCTACAGAATAACTCAGGAAGCTATTAACAATGCAATAAAATACGCTTCAGCCCACAAAATATCAGTAGAGCTGAAACTTGAAGATCATCAACTCTCTATTACAATAGAAGATGACGGCAAAGGGTTCGATACAGAAAAGAAAACGAAAGGAATCGGGCTGCATACCATAGCACAACGTATTCAATCCATCAAGGGTACGTTTGAACTGATATCGCACATAGATGCCGGTACAAAAATAGTAGCAAAAATCTCGCTTGCATAGATATAAATACCATTTATCTCCTTCTCAATTTTATTAATCTGTGACTTAAATTCGTAAGTCACAGACTGATAAATAAAAAAAAATCAGTAGCTTTGCTATCTCAATATGTTTAATCAAAAACCTGCAAACATGAAAAAAGGTCTGAAAATTACAGCAATCACATTAGGAGCACTCCTGCTGCTGATGCTTATTCTTCCTTTTGCTTTCCGCGGTAAAATAGAAAGCATTGTAAAAACAGAAGGAAACAAGATGCTTAATGCACAGTTTGACTTCGGTAGTCTGGATATTAGTCTGTTTCGTAACTTCCCCAAGGCATCAGTCACTCTCAATGATTTCTGGCTGCGTGGTGTAGGCGAATTTGAAAAAGACACTCTTGTACAAGCGGGTGAAGTAACAGCAGCTATCAACCTTTTCTCTCTTTTTGGAGATAGTGGTTACGACATTTCTAAAGTACAAATAACAGACACCCGGCTACATGCCATTGTACTTGCAGATGGCCGGCCCAATTGGGACGTAATGAAACCCGACAGTACAGTTACCGATACTGCAGAAGAATCAAGCAGTTCTCCGTTTAAGATACAACTTCAACAGTTTGTTATCAAAAATATGAATCTCATATACGATGACCGTCAGGCAAATATGTATGCAGATATCCGTAATCTGAATGCACTTTGCTCAGGAGACCTGGGAAGCGACCGTACGACCTTACAACTGGAAGCAGAAACGGAAGCGTTAACCTATAAGATGAACGGCATCCCCTTCCTTTCTAATGCCAATATTTATGCAAAAATGGATGTAGATGCCGATCTCGCCAACAATAAATATACATTGAAAGAGAATGAATTCCGTTTGAATGCTATCAAAGCAGGTATCGATGGTTGGGTAGCACTGAAAGATCCTGCCATAGACATGGACCTCAAACTGAATACCAATGAAGTAGGGTTCAAAGAAATTCTATCTCTGATCCCTGCTATTTATGCCAAAGATTTTGAAGGATTGAAGACAGAGGGTATTGCCACGCTTTCTGCTGACATAAAAGGTACGATGGTAGGTGACAGCATTGTACCTCAGTTCAATGTAGCAATGACAGTGAAAGATGCCATGTTCCGTTATCCTTCTCTTCCGGCAGGTGTAGATCAGATTAACATCAATGCAGAAATAAAAAATCCGGGAGGGGCTATTGACCTCACCACAGTGAGTATTCGCCCGTTTAGTTTCCGACTCGCCGGAAATCCGTTCAGCGTGACTGCCGAAATAAAAACACCGATCAGTGATCCGGACTTTCATGCCGAAGCAAAAGGAGTACTCAACCTGGGCATGATCAAACAGGTATATCCATTGGAGGATATGGAGTTAAACGGTACTATCAATGCAGACATGCAACTCGCCGGAAAAATGTCGTACATCGAAAAAGAACAATATGAGCGTGTACAGGCTTCCGGAACAATCGGACTCACCTCAATGAAACTGAAGATGAAGGATATGCCGGATGTAGATATCCACAAGTCACTCTTTACATTCACTCCCAAGTACCTGCAACTGAGCGAAACAACCGTCAATATCGGTAAGAACGATCTGACTGCCGATAGCCGTTTTGAAAACTATCTGGGTTATGCACTGAAAGGAACGACACTAAAAGGAACACTCAATATTCGCTCCAATCATCTCAACCTGAATGATTTCATGACAGCCACAGCAGACACTGCTACACAGGTGGCAACTACTCCGGCAGATAGTATAAGTGGTATCATTGAAGTGCCCCGTAATATTGATTTCCAAATGGATGCTAATCTGAAAGAGGTACTATTTGATAAAATGGCTTTCACTAATATGAATGGAAAGTTGGTCGTTAAAGACGGGAAGGTGGATATGAAGAATCTTTCTATGAACACGATGGGTGGCAATGTGGTTATGAACGGCTATTACTCTACGGCTGATGTTAAAAAGCCGGAGATGAATGCAGGATTCAAACTCAACGGACTGAGCTTTGCCCAGACATACAAGGAGCTTGATATGGTACAACAACTCGCCCCTATCTTCGAAAATCTAAAAGGCAACTTCTCCGGTAGTATGAAGATACAAACCATTCTGGATGCCGCAATGAGTCCTGTGCTCGAAACAATGCAGGGTAACGGAAGTCTTTCTACCAAAGACCTCAGTCTGAGCGGAGTAAAAGTGATTGACCAAATAGCTGAAGCTGTGAATAAACCGGATTTGAAGGAGATGAAAGTAAAAGATATGACGCTGGATTTCACCATCAAAGACGGGCGAGTGGCGACACAACCATTTGACATCAAACTGGGTGACTATGTAATGAACCTCTCCGGAAGCACCGGATTGGATCAGACAATAGACTATTCCGGTAAAATCAAACTACCCGCTTCTGCAGGCGACCTTGCCAAGCTGACAACACTCGACCTGAAGATTGGTGGATCGTTTACTTCACCCAAAGTGTCTATTGACACAAAGAGTATGGCAAACCAGGCGGTAGAAGCCGTAGCTGATAAAGCAATCAGTGAGTTAGGAAAGAAATTGGGACTGGACTCTGCCGCTACAAATAATAAAGAGGACCTGAAAGAGGCAGTAAAAGAAAAAGCTGCCGAAAAGGCGCTGGACTTCTTAAAGAAAAAACTAAAATAGTGGTTAGTGATTAGTGATAAGTGATTAGTGCCATGCGGTGTAGTGATATAACTCACTATTCATTTATCACTAACCACTTATCACTAACCACTTATCACTAATCGCTTATCACTAACCACTACTTATCATGCTTCTGAAACTTTACGAAAAGAATAATAATCCACAAGACCTGCAACAGGTGGTGGATATTTTGAATGATGGCGGCCTCATCATCTATCCTACCGATACGATGTATGCTATTGGTTGTCATGGATTGAAAGAGCGTGCCATTGAACGTATTTGCCGAATCAAAGATATTGATCCGCGTAAGAATAATCTTTCTATTATCTGTTATGATCTGAGCAGTATCAGTGAATACGCGAAAGTTGATAATAATACGTTCAAACTGATGAAACGTAATTTGCCCGGACCATTCACCTTTATTCTGAACGGAACAAACCGGCTTCCCAAGATCTTTCGAAACAGGAAAGAAGTAGGTATCCGTATGCCGGATAACAATATCATTCGTGAGATAGCCCGCTTGCTTGATGCACCGATTATGACAACGACTCTACCGCACGAAGCACATGAAGACCTGGAATATGCAACAGATCCGGAACTGATAGACGAAAAGTTCGGAGAGATAGTAGACCTCGTGATTGACGGAGGAATAGGAGGAATAGAACCGTCAACAGTAGTTAGTTGTACAGAAGGAAGTCCGGAAATAATCCGGCAGGCCAAAGGAATACTGGAAGAGAATTAAAGCTGGAATACTAAAAATTAAAGCTGCGCAGTGGATAAATAATTCCTACTGCGCAGCTTTTAATTTTTAACTTCTAAATCTTATTTAATCAAAGATTTTGCATCCAGATGATCGGCTTCGATATCTTTAAAGTAGCGATATGTTCCTACTTTCAGTTCTTCTGTAGCAGCATCGTCACAAACGATGATACCTTTCTCATGCATCTGTAATGCACTGATTGTCCACATCTGAGTGATAGCTCCCTCTACTGCGTGATACAACGCGCGAGCTTTGTTATGACCATTCACGATAATCATCACTTCTTTTGCAGACAGGACAGTCCCCACACCTACTGTCAAAGCAGTCTTAGGTACTTTGTTGATATCGTTGTCAAAGAAACGTGAATTAGCAATGATTGTATCCGTAGTCAGCGTTTTCTGACGGGTACGTGAAGTCAGTGATGATCCCGGCTCATTGAACGCAATATGTCCGTCCGGTCCGATACCACCCATAAAAAGATCTATACCACCGTATGACTTTATTTTTTCTTCATAACGGGCACATTCAGCATCCAGGTCAGCAGCGTTTCCATTAAGGATATTCGTGTTTTCCGGTTTGATGTCAATATGGCTAAAGAAGTTATTCCACATGAAAGAGTAGTAACTTTCGGGATGTTCTTTCGGCAATCCTACATATTCGTCCATGTTGAAAGTGACTACGTTCTCAAAAGAAACAATACCTTTCTTATTCAAATCGATAAGTCCTTTGTACATGCCCAGAGGAGAAGAACCTGTAGGACATCCCAATACGAATGGTTTCTCTGCTGTAGGATTGGCTGCCTTAATTTTAGCAGCAACATAGTGGGCTGCCCACGAAGATACGGACTGATAGTCCGGCTGAATAATTAATCTCATAAGTTTATATTTTTAATCGGTTAGTAATAATGTTATAGGGAGAGTTATAACCTTCCCTATAACCTTATAACTCTATAACTTTATAACTCTCCTTAATTCTTCTTTAAGCGCTCCGCCATTGCCCGTGCCAGATTTTCACACTGCGCGTAAGTTATGTCCCTCATCGCCTGTTTCATCTCTACCGGATCTCCCACTACTTCAAACTTGCTCTTTTCAGCAAATTCAGCCATACGCTTCACGGCAGCACCTGCCCAGGTGAAAGAACCAAACAATCCCAGGTAACGTCCTTTCAGCTCACGTATCAATATCTTCGAAAGTAAAGACTCTATTTCCGGAAATATCTGATTACTATACGTCGGCGAACCAATGATCAACCCTTTATATTTAAAGATATCTGCCAGGATATAAGACGCATTGGTCTTGCTTACGTTATGCATTACGATATTTTTAATACCTTGTGCCGACAGTTCCGCAGCAATAGCTTCGGCCATTTGCTCGGTATTGCCGTACATACTTCCATAGGCAATGACCACACCCTCATCGGCATCATAACGACTCAGTTTATCATAGATACCTATTACCTTCGGAATATTATCGGTCCACACCGGACCATGAGTAGAGCAAATTACAGAGACAGGCAGTCCGCCCAGTTTTTGCAAAGCCTTTTGTACGGGACTACCATATTTTCCTACTATATTAGAATAGTAACGTACCATTTCATCCCAATAGTGATCTGTATTGATACGGGTATCGAGGAAACCACCATCCAACGTGCCAAAGCAGCCAAATCCATCTCCGGAGAAAAGAATGCCATCTGTTTCATCAAAAGTCATCATTGTCTCCGGCCAATGCACCATTGGAGTGAGATAAAAACGAAGTTTGTGTTTTCCCAATGCAAGGAAGTCACCGTCTTTCACCAGATATTGTTCACCTGTTACCCCATAAAAGCCCTCAATCATTCCAAAGGTTTGCTTGTTACCTACAATTACGATATCAGGATAATGTTGTTTGATCAGCCGGATCGAGCCCGAATGATCCGGTTCCATATGATTTATAATTAAGTAGTTGATAGGACGCTCACCAATCACTTGCTTTATCTTGTGAAGAAAAACCTCAAAATAGCAGATATCTACTGTATCGACCAAAGCTACCATTTCATCATCAATCAGATAAGAGTTATATGAAACTCCGTATGGCAGCGGCCACATCCCCTCGAAGAGATGTTTGTTACGGTCGTTTACTCCTACATAATGGACGTTTCCTTTAATTCTTGTTTTCTGTTCCATCTTAAAATTAATGTTTAATGATTAATGAATAATGTTTAAAATCAAAGTTTAATGATTAATGTTTAATGATCAATACCATGTACAATAGCACAGTCCATTGATCATTAAACATTAATCATTGATCATTATTCATTCCGTCCTGCAAAGATACTTTTTTTTTCGTAACTCCGTATCTCTTGCCTTGATATGCCCCCCTTTCTTTCATTCTTTTTTGAACTCGGGCTGTAAATTCATAATTTTTTAATCCCCAGTCGGGGGCTATTAATAATTCACGGGGAGACTGTGAGACGAAACGCTCTATGACGAGATCGGGCCGTAGATGTTCCACATAATCTATTACAAGATCTATGTATTCGTTCACATCATTAAAAAGGTAGAAATCAGAAGGGTTTTGTTCATATTCGTGAGCCATACGTGTGCCGCGGATCAACTGTAGCTGATGCATTTTCAAAGTGGTAAGCGGCAATTCTGAAAGCACGTCGGCTTGCGCCACAATAGCCTCATGAGACTCTCCCGGGAGTCCTAAAATCACATGCCCGCCAGTAAGAATACCACAACCGGCTGTACGTCGCACCGCCTCCACAGTAGCGGCATAAGTATGCCCCCGGTTGATACGCCTCAGCGTTTCATCACAAGTAGTTTCAATGCCGTATTCCACAAGAAGAAAAGTCTGGCGGTTGAGTGTTTCAAGATAACGAAGAAGATCCTCCGGCATACAATCCGGACGAGTGCCGATGACAAGACCTACTACCCCGTCAACACTCAGCGCCTCTTCATATTTCCGTTTTAAACTTTCGAGTTCCGCATAGGTGTTGGTGTATGCCTGGAAATAGGCAAGGTATTTCATCGAAGGATATTTATGGGCAAAGAACTGTTTTCCTTCTTCCAACTGTACAGAGACCGTTTTTTCGGTCCGGCAGTATTCCGGATTAAACGTTTGATTGTTGCAATACGTGCAACCTCCCTGCCCCTTGGTTCCATCCCGATTGGGGCAGGTAAAACCGGCATTCAGGGATATTTTCTGTACTTTATAAGGGAAATAACGCCTCAGAAACTGCGGAAATTCGTTGTATAAAGGTTGCTCAGTCATATGCTTCGTTGCTTAGAAAGAACAAACATAAGAAAATCCGGGGAATACTACAAGTCTAATCGTGTTTTCAGCAGCTTATAGCCGGAAAGGCTCACCCGGAGCTTGTCTCCGTTCTTTAGCAGCAATCTGTAAGTCTCTTTCCCGAAAAGTTCTACACGTAATATTTGCGTCACGTTTACGATGGTAGATCGATGTACCCGTACGAATTGGGTTACAGGCAGATGTTTTTCAAGATACTTCATTGTCAGTTCCTTTACGAATTGCCCTTCTGGAGTAAATAATGTAACATAATCTCCACACGCCTGAACATAAATTAAATCATTCGTTGCCACCAGATGAATACGCGCTCCATCCTTTACCGTGATGCGATCCAGATATTCTTCCACCGATTGAGAAGAAGCATCCACGGCTTCTTCTTCATTTTGCCGGTCTTCAACTTCCGCTATTTCTTCGGCAGGAAGACGAAGTGCCTGCAAAGAGTAATATTTGTACCACATCATTACATTCGTCCAGCACAATGCACCAACCAGTGCCCGGAACGGCAGGGTTTCAGCAAAAGGTAAATAAGAACTTCCGGCCATCGTCTCAATCCATCCTTGCAAGGCAAATCCGCCCGCCAGCCAAAAGAGTATCGCCAATACGGATACTATTATTTCTGTTTGCACCGATGATACAAAACCGATAACAAACCATGATAAATAAGCCAAACCACAAAACAGTCCTATCGAAACCGCTCCGTCCACAAGTGCAGACAATAAGTCAACACCGGCATAAGCTGTCAACAGCCATGCCTGTACCCCTATGGCAACTAATACCATCAACAAAACAGGTATCCAGCGTCGGGAAGATTCCATTATAGGATGTGCTTGCATCTTCGTTTATCAACCTTTAATTTCTACTCCTCCGAAAGAGACATTTCCCATTACTACAAGGCTGCGGCTTTGGTCTATATTTACTCCCGGAATACGTTTATCTTCGCAACCTCCCAGAAAAGCATTGGCTTGCAAATCAACCCGCCAGTCGAGAGGCACATAAATTTCTATCCCACCAAAATTACATTCTACTTCAATGTAGGTTTCCCCTTCGGATATATTTGTACGCCGCAAGTCGAGCACAGTTCCACCAAAAGTGTTACGGATTGTTGCCCCCTTGAATACCTCATCAAGTACCACCTGCTTTACGCCCCCGAATACATTGTCCGAACTAACAAAACCATCGGCCGAGCTGGTCTGCTTATTACCGAAAGTCTGTTCGCCCCGCGTTTTCCACTCCTTATGACGATTGGGACGATAAAAGAAGAAGATGCCCAGGCATACCAATACAACAGGCCAAAGCACTGCACCCGCATTGACGGGCATCCAAGGCAACCACCCCAGACGAGGCATAATGAAACAAAGACCAACCACAAACAAGATCAATCCGGTGAACATCTGACGGCGAAGAATCGAATAGGCACCCAACACAATCAAAAGCATCGGCCAGGATACAACGATACGAAATAAATCATTGGGAATAAATCCCAGATTACGACCCAACAACATAATTCCGCAAGCTATAAAAATGCTGGCCACCAGTTGCCTGCCCGTCAACCCCGAAGGAGATGTAGATTTCTTTTCCATAATTCTATTTTCTATTTTAATTCGATGATACGTTTCGAGTTTTACTATTTGATGTTGCAAAGATAAACTGTTCAAGGACTTTCGGGAACACTTTACCGTTTATTTCCGTGCAAAAATCGATGAATGCAGGAGTATATCCGGCGAAACAGGGAAATAAAGAAAGAAATCTGCTCCTCGTTCAGCCAATCTGTTAGGGGAGAGCGACAAGATTCACTCGTTCCGGCATACCCTCACCGACGTTCGTTGGTTAGGTCACCGGGGAAGGTTCCTTCTCTCACCGGGGAACATTGTTTTAGATGTACATGTAAAGCTGCTCCACATGCACATGTCGTACTGCTCCACATGTACATGTCGTACTGCTTTACATGTACATCTAAAACAAAGAAGCACTACGACCTTTACATTAGATTACGACTAACCGGACGAAGCCCCTAACAGAACACCAATATGCCTTACTATAATAAAATCTGTAAAAGGGAATTAATAAAGATAACGAGTACTGGCGAACGACAGATAAAAAAGTATCCTTTCTTTGACGAATTTCAGTTTATTACTAACTTTGCAGGAATAAGAAGCAAAAACTGAGAAATAATGAAAAAGATAACCCTTACCCTTCTACTTTTCCTTGCTTGCGTGGCAGGCATGGCACAAGGTAGTAAAAAACTCGACCTGAAGGATATAACTTCCGGTCAATACCGCCCTACAAGCATTCGGAACGTAGTCCCAATGCCCGACGGTGAGCACTACACTCAGATGAATGACGAAGGTACCCAAATCACCAAATACTCTTTCAAAACAGGAGAACCTGTGGAAGTAATCTTCGATGTGGCTAAAGCCCGCGAATGTGATTTCAAACACTTTGACAGTTATCAGTTTTCTCCGGACGGGTCCAAACTGCTGATTGCAACTAAAACAACGCCCATTTACCGGCGTTCATATACAGCCGTACATTACTTATACCCCTTAAAACGCAATGATAAAGGGGTAACGACAAACAACATTATTGAACGGCTTTCTGACGGGGGCCCTCAACAAGCCCCCGTTTTTTCTCCGGACGGAACAATGGTTGCTTTTGTACGGGATAACAACATCTTCCTGGTAAAAACACTCTATGGCAACAGTGAGAGCCAGGTGACGGAAGACGGTAAACAAAATGCAGTACTCAATGGTATTCCCGATTGGGTATATGAAGAAGAGTTCGGCTTTAACCGGGCACTGGAATTCAGTGCCGACAACTCAATGCTGGCTTTTATCCGTTTTGATGAAACGGAAGTTCCTTCGTACCAGTTCCCACTCTTTGCCGGAGAATCACCGCACATCAACGGACTGGAAGATTATCCGGGAGAATACACTTACAAATATCCGAAAGCCGGATATCCGAACTCCAAAGTAGAAGTACGTACTTTTGACATCAAATCAAAAGTTACCCGCACGATGAAGTTGCCATTGGATGCCGACGGATACATCCCTCGCATCCGTTTCACGCAAGATCCTAACAAGCTTGCCATCATGACACTAAACCGTCATCAGAATCGCTTCGACATGTACTTTGCTGATCCGCGTTCTACAGTTTGCAAGTTGGCATTACGCGATGAATCACCTTATTATATCAGCGAAAACGTATTCGACAATATTCAGTTCTACCCCGAAAACTTCAGTTTCCTTAGCGACAAAGACGGATACCCGCACCTCTACTGGTACAGCATGGGAGGAAATCTGATAAAGCAAGTGACTAAAGGTGCCCATGAAGTAGAATCGTTTTTAGGATATGACGAGACCGATGGCAGCTTCTACTTCATCAGCAACGAAGAAAGCCCTATGCGACAAGCTGTTTACAAAATAGACCGTAAAGGTAAAAAGACCAAGCTGTCTCAGAAAGCAGGTATGAACAGTGCTTTGTTCAGCCCCACAATGAAGTATTACATCAACACATACACCAACCTTGACACTCCGGCTGTTATCACCCTGAATGACAACGAAGGCAAGACGCTGAAAACATTGGAAGCCAACAATGCACTAAAACAAAAGTTGGCACAAGTAGCACTTCCCCAAAAAGAATTCTTCAAGTTTAAGACTTCCCAGGGAGTAGAGTTAAACGGCTGGATGATGAAACCGGCAGACTTCTCTGCATCCAAAAAGTATCCGGTACTGATGTATCAGTACAGCGGTCCGGGATCACAACAAGTGTTGGACAACTTCGCCATCAGCTGGGAAACCTATATGGCAAGTTTAGGTTACATCGTTGCCTGTGTAGATGGACGGGGTACCGGCGGACGGGGTACAGAATTTCAAAAAAGCACTTACCTGAACCTGGGTGTAAAAGAAGCCAAAGATCAGGTGGAAGCAGCCAAATATCTGGGTACATTACCTTATGTGGATAAAAATCGTATTGGCATCTGGGGATGGAGCTACGGCGGATATATGGCAATAATGAGTATGAGCGAAGGCACTCCGGTATTCAAAGCAGGTGTAGCTGTGGCTGCACCAACCGACTGGAAATTCTATGATACCATCTATACGGAGCGCTTTATGCGCACGCCAAAAGAAAATGCAGAAGGATACAAAGCTGCATCTGCTTTCACACGTGCCGATAAGCTACACGGTAACCTCCTGTTGGTACACGGTATGGCAGATGATAATGTTCATTTCCAGAATTGTGCCGAATATGCCGAGCATCTGGTACAACTGGATAAACAATTCGACATGCAGGTTTACACCAATCGTAATCATGGTATTTATGGTGGCAATACCCGCCAGCATTTGTACACGAAACTGACCAATTTCTTTTTGAATAACCTATAGAGTTATGATTTATGAGGGTGTCAAAAGCCGGATCAAATTATCAATATGTAACTTTAGAAACACAGATTAACGCAAATCAGCGCAGATTTAAATTAGCGTTAATCTGTGTTCTAATAATGAGTGATTTTACTTTTGACACACCTTCCTAATTCATAAATCATAACTCTCAAACCATAAATCATACATCCAATGAGAAAGCCCGAATGGCTGAAGATAAGTATCGGCGCCAATGAACGTTACACAGAAACAAAGCGTATTGTAGAAAGTCACTGTTTGCATACCATTTGCAGCAGCGGTCGTTGTCCGAACATGGGAGAATGCTGGGGAAAAGGTACAGCAACCTTTATGATAGCCGGCGATATCTGCACCCGCAGTTGTAAGTTCTGCAATACACAAACCGGGCGCCCGCTCCCACTGGATGCCAACGAACCAACGCATGTGGCAGAGTCCATCGCACTAATGAAGTTATCGCATGCCGTAATAACCTCCGTGGATCGTGACGACCTCCCCGACCTTGGAGCTGCACACTGGGTACGTACCATCACCGAAATAAAAAGAATAAACCCGGAAACAACTCTTGAAGTACTGATACCCGATTTTCAGGGACGGATGGAATTAATAGATACTATTATTTCGGCGCATCCGGAAATCATTTCACACAATATGGAAACCGTACGACGTATCAGTCCGTTGGTGCGCAGTGCAGCCAACTATGATACCAGCCTTAAAGTTATTCACCGGATAGCCAGTAATAACATTACCGCTAAAAGTGGCATCATGGCAGGATTGGGAGAAACCCCGGCAGAAGTAGAAGAACTCATGGATGACCTTCTGGCGGCCGGATGTAAAATTCTCACCATCGGACAATACCTGCAACCCAGCCACCGGCATTATCCGGTAACAGAATACGTCACTCCCGAACAATTTGCCGCATACAAGAAGATCGGACTGGAGAAAGGCTTTGAGCAAGTAGAAAGCGCTCCGCTCGTACGTTCTTCCTATCATGCGGAGAAACATGTGAGCAAATTTTAACTTTCAACTCTCAACTTTAAGCCGTATTAGTTTGTTTTATAGGAAACAGACAAAATGTATACTAAAATGAGCCATAAAGGAATATTATCTTCCGCATTTAACATGTCATTGGGATACATCCCCGTTATCATTTCCATAGTCTTATGCGAATTTATAACGCAAGACACCGCAATCTATATCGGAACAGGTATCGGATTGCTTTATTCATATTACTCAATGCATCGTAAGGGAGTGCGGATTCCAAATTTTATCCTTTACATCTCCACAGCCATCCTGGTATTACTAACCATAGCAGCATTAATCCCGGGTGACTACGTTCCTCCCGGTGCTCTACCACTTACAGTGGAGGTAAGTATTCTTATTCCAATGCTGATTCTCTATCTTCATAAAAAGAGGTTTATCAATTACTTCCTGAAGAAGAAGGAGGTTTGTTCCAAGCGTCTGTTTGCCCAAGGTGCAGAATCAGCCATTGTATCTGCACACATCGTACTAATATTAGGGATATTGCATTTTATTGCGATCAGTCTGGCAATGTTTTTTGTACACCCTCTGGAAGATCCGGCAAAGTGGATCATATTCAACTTTCTTCCTCCCGCCATTTTTGTTTTAGCCATCATCTTCAATCAAATCAGTATTCACTACTTCAATAAGTTGATGGCACATACCGAGTATGTCCCCATTGTCAATACCCAGGGAGATGTAATTGGAAAAAGCCTGGCGCTGGAAGCTCTCAATAACAAAAACAGTTACATTAATCCGGTTATACGCATCGCAGTGGCTTCACACGGAAAACTATTTCTTTGCGAACGCCCCCAAACAGCCACCTTGGATAGAGGTAAAATGGATATTCCAATGGAATGTTACCTCGGCTTCGGAGAGTCGCTTGCCGAAGGATGCCGGAGAATCATGCACAACACTTTTCCCGGTATTAACGGGTTAAAGCCTACATTCAGCATCATGTATCATTTTGAAAATGCTGTGACCAACAGGCTCGTCTATCTTTTTGTTCTTGATGTAGAAGATGACTCCATCCTTTGCAATCCACAATTTAAAGGCGGAAAGCTCTGGCAATTTCAGCAGATAGAACATAATTTAGGGCACAACTTCTTTAGCGAATGCTTTGAGGACGAGTACGAACACCTAAAGGATATTATTGGTATAAGAGAAAAATACAGGGAATTTTAGATAGTTCAGGAACCTTTCCTTTCCATTCTTTCACCGTTTTTGTGCGAATGTATTCTCCTTCACAAGTTATATTGGCAGCAATGCAAAGCCGAGTCTGTGGACGGCAGTTCTGCAAAATATCTTCAACCATTTTGTTATTACGGTAAGGTGTCTCAATAAAAAGCTGTGTCTGGTGTTCAGCATAGACACGCTGTTCAAGCATCTTTATCTTCTTGATGCGCTCGGCTGGTTCGATAGGCAAATAACCGTGAAATGCAAAACTTTGTCCATTGAAACCGGAAGCCATCACAGAAAGTATAATAGAAGAAGGTCCTACCAACGGAACCACTTTCAGATTTTTGCGCTGGGCAATGGCAACAACATCTGCTCCCGGATCTGCGACAGCCGGACAACCTGCTTCCGAAATCACCCCCATAGAAGCTCCCCCGATCAACGGTTTCAGATAGCCGGAAATGTCTTCAGGAGAAGTATGCTTGTTCAGCGTATAAAACGTTAGAGCATCAATATCAATCTCCCGTTCTACTTTCTTTAGAAAACGACGTGCCGAACGAATATCTTCAACGATAAAATGGCGGATACCAAGAATGATTTCTTTATTATAAGAAGGTAATACGGACTCGATAGTTGTATCACCCAAAGTTACGGGAATGAGATAAAGAGCAGTTTCCATGAGAAATAATGAGTTAAATAATGTGCCAATATGCTATTATTTATAACCTGATTCTTGCAGCATACGATGATAGTCAGTAGTCTCCAGCAATTGCTGTAAGCTGACATCTTTATGCTTTTTCATATACGAAGAAACAATACATGTACCCATCCAGGTACCAATCAATGCCGGAGCATTCTCACCAAAGAAGGCAGTAAACGGTGCAGGTTTCATATACTTACGCACTATCATCGGATCACGGGCATAGAGATGCTGATTTGCCAGCATATACTCCCATACGTTCCTCTCATTCTCCTGGCACCACTTTTCTTCTGCATCGTCATAGCCCATTGCCTCACCCGTAGAACGGTATCCTAATAATTTTTGCACTACATAATTTATCTTACCGTAATGCAGCATCATATCGAGCAGGCAACTCCCTTCCTGAAAGGGGAAAGCATACTTGCTCAGCAGATAGAACACAAAACAATCGGGCACAATACGGTCAGGGCGCATAGAACGACACTGATAATCGTAATAAAAACGCTTATATAAAGGATAATCCTCCCCCATATACTTATCCAGACTAATACCGAGCAAAGTATCCGAAAGAACTACCGATTCATTGAATGCCGAGATTTGTGAATAAACATTCGGTATTTTGATATCGGGAACCTCTTTCTTCAGTCTTTTAAAACCTTTGGTCAGCCCTTTCTCCACCTCTCCCAGATCAGGGAAACGAGTTTCTACATCTGCCATCAGCCGAAGCAAAGTAGTATCCGAATAAAAAGTCCGGAGCCGCAAAGAAATGGTATCATCATTAACCTGCCCTAATCCGAGAACTTCTTCAATCAAAATTTTGGTAGGCTGGCGGTACTCCATATTCATCTTTTGCAGAGCGGAGAAACTATTGGAACGTACATACTCGTTCTGCAACTTATCATAGCGAACTATAGAAATCCCATTCTCCTCATTATGTAATAACGCATTCTCTCCCGTACCCATCCGACAGGCTACGGCAAATACACATAATATAATAAGGAGAAGAGGATTTCTTAGTTTCATCATTTTTATAACTTAGTACGCTTCTTATCCGTAAATGATATTTCCTTCTTCATCTTTATACTCATCGAGCCCCTTCTCATAAGTAGCCATTGCACGAAGACTCATACCTACACTGGAGAAACCACCATCGTGATAGAGATTCTGCATAGTCACTTTACGAGTGAGGTCGGAGAACATTACGATACAGTAGTCGGCACATTCGTCGGCAGTAGCATTCCCCAATGGAGACATACGATTAGAAAAATCGAACAGTTTATCCATTCCCTTCACACCCGAACCTGCTGTAGTGAATGTAGGTGACTGCGAAATAGTATTCACGCGCACGCTATGTTCACGTCCGTAAATATAGCCAAAGCTACGGGCAATAGACTCAAGCAGTGCTTTTGCATCAGCCATGTCATTATAACCATAGAATGTACGCTGAGCAGCCACATAACTCAAAGCAAGAATTGAACCATAATCAGCAATAGCGTTCAACTTTTTAGCAGCCTGAATCATTTTATGGAAAGAAACAGCTGATATATCCAACGTTTTCTCCAGCATTCCATAATCAAGATCATCATAAGTACGTTTTTTACGTACATTAGGAGACATACCTATAGAATGAAGAACAAAATCAATCTGACCGTGCAACACATCCATAGAAGTCTTAAATACATTCTGCAAATCTTCTACACTGGTAGCATCAGCTGGGATAACTTCACAGTTCAGTTTTTCGGCCAGAGCATTTACTTCGCCCATACGTATGGCCATAGGAGTATTTGATAATGTAATAGTTGCACCTTCTTCTACGGCTTTCTCTGCTACCTTCCAGGCAATAGACTGATCGTTCAGAGCACCGAAGATAATACCTCTTTTTCCTTTCAACAAATTGTAACTCATACCTTTTAAATAGTTAAATTAGGTTGCAAATATAGGAACTTTCTGCATAAAAACACGAGAAGTGTGCAAAGAAAAGACGAAAATGACAAAAAATCCACCTAAACCAACAGATTGTACACATCTAACGGGATTATCGACTCTATATTTGCACCAGATAATTAAGAGGTTTTTTCATAATATTTATTTTAAGGTTAGAATTAGGTTAACATGAATCTTATTATCCATTCCGGTAGATCGCTCGGGAGAGTAGTCTGCCAAAGGATAATAAACCTCTTCGGTTATCAAGTGAAGACAACCCTTAGTATTAATCCATAGAAACATAATTTAAATGAACACATTAACGAAAAAGCTCTTGCTGCTAACAGCTATATGCCTTCCCTTCTCGTACGGGAATCGGACATGCGCTCAAGAAGGAAATGTAATTGACAACAGCATTTATAGTGATCTCCCTTTTGAGATGCCTATTGTAGAACAACCTGCATTTCCGGACTATACAATAAGTATTGTTGCATTTGGAGCTCAAAATGACGGAAAATTTCTAAACACAAAGGCCATCAATGAAGCGATTAAAGCCGTCCATGCCAAAGGCGGAGGTAAAGTTGTTATTCCGGAAGGATTGTGGCTAACAGGTCCTATTGAACTTCTGAGTAATGTAAACTTATACACAGAACGCAATGCAATGATTCTTTTCACAGATGATTTTGAAGCATATCCTATTATAGAAACATCCTTCGAAGGATTGGAAACACGACGTTGCCAATCCCCCATCTCAGCACGTAATGCAGAAAACATAGCTATCACGGGCTACGGAACTTTTGACGGCTCAGGAGATAGTTGGAGACCGGTTAAAAGAGACAAACTAACTGTTTCTCAATGGAGTAAGCTTGTTAAATCGGGCGGTGTAACCGATGCAGCGGGAAAGATATGGTATCCAACAGCCGGTGCATTGAAGGGCGCTTTAGCCTGCAAAGACTTCAATGTACCCGAAGGAATAAATACAGACGAGGAGTGGGATGAAATCCGGCCTTGGCTGCGTCCGGTATTACTCAATATTGTAAAGAGTAAGAAAGTGTTATTGGAAGGCGTTACGTTTAAGAATTCTCCCAGCTGGTGTCTGCATCCATTGTCATGCGAACATATTACAATCAACAATGTAAAGGTATTCAACCCCTGGTATTCTCAGAACGGGGATGCACTCGATCTGGAATCCTGTAAAAATGCATTGATCATCAACAGCCTGTTTGATGCCGGAGACGATGCTATCTGTATCAAATCCGGGAAAGATGAGGACGGTCGCCGTCGTGGAGAACCTTGTCAGAATGTATTGGTAAAAAACAATACTGTACTACACGGCCATGGTGGTTTCGTAGTAGGAAGCGAAATGTCCGGAGGTGTGAAAAATATATACGTTACAGACTGTACGTTTCTAGGTACGGATGTAGGTCTTCGTTTCAAAAGTACCCGCGGACGTGGAGGAGTAGTAGAGGGAATTTACATCAATAATATCAACATGATTAATATCCCGAATGAACCATTGCTCTTCGATTTATTCTATGGCGGCAAGGGGCCGGGAGAAGAAACAGAAGAAGAACGTGCAGCAAATACGAAAACAGATTTGCCACCCGTAACAGAAGAGACTCCTGCATTCAAAGATATCCATATTACCAATGTTAACTGTAAAGGATCCGGACGTGCCATGTTTTTCAATGGGTTACCCGAAATGCCTATCCGGAATATAACAGTGAAAAATGTTGTAATCACAGATGCTGCCGAAGGTGCTGTTATCAGTCAGGCAGATGGCGTAACTTTGGACAACATCTACATCGAAACGCAAAGTAACGGACCTACACTCCAAATGAAAAATGCAAAGAACATTCGGATAGATGGTAAACTACATAAGCAAGTAGATGCTCAGGGAACCAATCTAACCCTAAAGTAAAATCACATTTACATAGATTAGATCAAAGCAGACAGTCCTTTTGTCATCACTAACAGGACTGTCTGCTTTTTTTAGCTTACATTTGCAGAGGAGTTCGCTACAGTAGCACAGAGTCTATTATTGACAATCAGATAATTCTCGGTACAACTCTGGGGTGAGCAAACGACATTGACATTCACTCAACAATAAAACAATAAAGAAAGACATGAAAAGAAACCTTTTTACCGCTTTATTATTTCTTTGTTCCTGCCCATTAGCAGTTCTGGCACAGAGCAATGAAAAGACGATCACAGTAGAAGTGAGTAACCCTTGGAAACAGGCAAAATCTGATGAACCGGTAGTAATCAACCTAAACGATATCAAACCCGGATTTCGCATTAAATCGGCAACAGTAACAGAGGGTACTACAGAAATTCCATCGCAATTGGATGACCTGAACGGAGACCGTCGTGCAGATGAGCTTGCATTTGTTATCGATTTGCCTGCCAAAGGTAAGAAAACACTGAAAATCACCCTGTCATCAGAAAAAAGTAATAAACAATACGAACCACGTGTATATGCAGAAATGATGGTAAGTGATAAAAAAGGAAAGCATGTACCTGTTCATTCCGTAACCATCCCGGGTACTGCCAACATCTATAACCAGATGCACCACCATGGTCCTGCATTTGAATCGGAACTGGTGGCCTACCGTTTATATTTTGATCACAAGCAAACTGTAGATATCTACGGAAAATTCAATAAAGGCTTTGAGATTAAAGAATCACAGTTTTATCCTACCGATGAACAATTGGCACGTGGTTTTGGTGATGATGTACTACGTGTAAGCGGTAGTTGCGGCGTAGGTGCGCTAAAGGGTTGGAATGGGAAAAAAGCACTGCACATAGAACCTGTAAGTACACTCACAGAGAGTATTATTGCTTACGGTCCTGTCCGTACTATTGCCGAAATAAAAGTAACCGATTGGCAATATCAAGGCTCTGAATTAAACATGACTACGCGTTATACCCTCTATGCCGGGCACCGCGACATGAAAGTAGAAGCCCTTTTTGAGGAACCTCTGAAAGACGAAGTGTTCTGTACAGGTGTACAAGACATTGCGGGTTCCGTATCTTATTCCGACCACAAGGGACTTATCGGTTGCTGGGGTACAGACTGGCCCGTAAATGATACTGTAAAATATGCAAAAGAGACTGTAGGATTAGCTACTTGCATTCCACAAAAATATGTAGTAAAAGAAGTGAAAGACAAACCCAACTATCTCTATACCTTAACAGCCAAAGGAGATAACTATTTTTCCTATCACACCACATTTACTTCAATGAAAGAAACATTCGGTTACAAGACTCCGGAAGCATGGTTTGCCTATATTCGTGAGTGGAAAGAAGGGTTGGAACACCCTTGTGTGATCAAAATAAAGCAATAAAAACAAATATTACCCCCTATTCGAACAAATATTACCCATTGCGAGAGGCAATACTTCATACTTTTGTACAGTAATAAACAAAGAACATTATTGTATAACTTAAAAATTATTATTATGAAGAAACAATTACTTCTCGCAATGGCTTTTGTGGCTAAAACTCTCACCGTTAATGCACAAACTTATGCAATTCAAGCCAATGATGCAATTACAAAAGACACAGAAATTACTTCTGTTGATGGTGTTAAGTTAACATTTGGAAATGATACATACACCATAAAGGCAAGTACTGATATTGACGGAGCTGCAATATATGGAGCTTATGCTTCCGGAAAAGCAAATCCAGTAGACGGAAATAATTTGGCTTTTGATAAAGCCGATGCAGGAGTTCCAACAGTTGGTACATTTTATAATCTGGAAGTAAGTAAAGATGGTACAATAGAAATAGCTATTGTATTAAATCCCGGTAAGAAATTCTATATCTTGGAAGATGGAGTAGCTTTGGACGGATATGACGCATTAACTGTTGTTGATAAATACTATGGTACCTATAGTTTCCCAGTAAAAGCAGGTAAAACTTATACCACATTCTGCACAGGTTCCAAATTAGGTTTTTATGGTTTTACTTTTACCGCAGGTGGTAGTTCTACCGGTATATCAGACATAGCTAATAGTAAGGAAATCGTAACTACTGAATACTATAATGTGGTAGGAATGAGATTAAACGAACCTGCAAAAGGATTGAACATTATTAAAAATATTATGAATGACGGTTCTGTAGAAACTAAAAAAGTGTATTTTGAATAATATTCATTCAAACAAAAAAACATACGAATACCCAGCTCAATATATGAGTTGGGTTTTTCTTTTTTACACAATTATTCCACATTTATGCACAATAAATCCTCCAAAGCAATCGATTATTCACCTCTAAATTTATACAGAACACCTATATTTGCAATCAAGAATTTTATAACATAACTAAATAATAAGAACAGTCCATGAAAAGATTAGCACAGACCTTAGGCCTCTGCCTATTAATGACAACCCCGGCCATAGCACAGGAAAATTATGTTTCCGAAGTATGGGTTGCAGACCAGGGAAACGGGACATATAAAAACCCAATCCTCTATGCCGATTATTCCGATCCGGATGCCTGTCGGGTAGGAGATGATTTCTATATGACCTCTTCAAGTTTTAACTGCCTCCCCGGTCTACAAATACTCCATTCAAAAGACCTTGTAAACTGGAACATCATAGGTGCTGCCGTTCCATACGCCCTCCCTCCCATCGAAACTCCCGAACGTCCGGAACATGGGAATCGAGTATGGGCACCAGCCATCCGCCATCATGACGGAGAATTCTATATCTTTTGGGGAGATCCGGACCAAGGTGCATTCATGGTGAAAGCACGTGATCCGAAAGGACCTTGGAGTGAGCCAGTACTCGTAAAAGCAGGAAAAGGTATCATCGATACTTGCCCGTTATGGGATGAAGACGGTAAAGTATACCTTGTGCATGCTTATGCTGGAAGTCGTGCCGGGCTAAAAAGTGTCATTGCTATCTGTGAACTGAATGCGGATGCTACCAAAGCCATCTCACAGTCAAGAATTGTATTTGACGGACACGAAGCCCACGAAACCTGCGAAGGACCTAAATTCTACAAACGAGGTGATTATTATTATATCTTTCATCCGGCAGGTGGTGTACCAACAGGTTGGCAGGTTGTTCTTCGTTCTAAAAATGTCTACGGTCCATATGAGTGGAAAACAGTATTAGCACAAGGTAATACTCCGGTCAATGGTCCTCACCAAGGAGCATGGGTAGATACTCCAACAGGAGAAGACTGGTTCCTGCATTTTCAGGATGTAGGTGCATACGGTCGTATCGTACATCTGCAACCGATGAAATGGATAAACGACTGGCCTGTAATCGGTAATGATACAGACGGAGATGGTTGTGGCGAACCCGTACTAACTTATAAAAAACCAAATGTCGGTAAAACCTATCCTATCTGTACACCACAAGAAAGTGACGAATTTAATGGATACACGCTTTCTCCGCAATGGCAATGGCATGCCAATATCAATGAAAAATGGGCATATTATGCAGGTGATCATGGATATGTACGTCTCTATTCTTATCCGGTAGTGAATGAGTATAAGAACCTTTGGGACGTAGCCAACCTACTACTACAGAAAACTCCTTCAAATAACTTCACGGCAACAATGAAGTTGACTTTCAAGCCTACAACCAAATACAAAGGTGAACGTACCGGACTTGTAGTTATGGGTATGGATTATGCCGGGTTAATTCTTGAAAACACGGATAAAGGGCTTGTGCTCTCACAATTAAACTGCAAAAAAGCAGATAAAGGAACACCGGAAGAAGTAAATGAAGCTGTTGATTTACAAAACAACACAGTATATCTGAGAGTTAAATTCAGCAGTGACGGTAAGAAAATCGGCAAGAGTGAAGGTGGATATGACCTTATAGTAATGTGCGACTTCAGTTATAGCACCGATGGTAAGAAATTCCAGAAAATAGGAAAACCATTCCAAGCCAGAGAGGGCAAATGGATCGGAGCTAAAATAGGAACATTCTGTACCCGTCCTGCCTTGGTAACGAATGACGGTGGCTGGGCGGATGTTGATTGGTTCCGTATCACAAAGAAATGAAACGAGAAGCCTTAAAAATATAAATAACAGCTTCAAGTAAATGAATTTATGCCTCTGCAAAAAGAAACTATTGCAGGGGCATATTTGTTTTCCTACATTTGCAGAACGATTATTAAAATAAAAAAAATGAAGAAACTTGTTATATTCGATTTAGATGGAACACTACTAAATACAATCGCCGATCTGGCAAACAGTACGAACCATGCACTTAAAAAATTGGGATATCCTATACATAAAATAGAAGAATACAACTTCATGGTTGGTAACGGAATTAACAAGCTCTTTGAGCGTGCCCTGCCGGAAGGAGAAAAAACAGAAGAAAATGTACTCCGTGTACGTCAGGAATTCGTACCCCATTACGACAAACACAATGCAGACGAGAGCAAACCATATCCCGGAATTCCAACCTTATTAGAAGCACTACAAACCAAAGGAATACAGTTGGCGGTTGCGTCTAATAAATATCAGGCAGCTACAGAGAAGCTCGTAGCTCATTATTTTCCAAACATCCGGTTCATAGCTGTACTGGGACAACGGGATGGAGTGAAAGTAAAACCGGATCCAGCAATTGTAGAAGATATCCTGCGAATAGCAAACGTTGAAAAAAAAGAAGTTCTCTATGTCGGAGATTCGGGCGTAGATATGCAGACTGCCATCAATGCAGGAGTCACCTCTTGTGGAGTTACCTGGGGATTTCGTCCACGTACAGAATTGGAAGGCTTCCACCCGGATTACATTATAGACACAGCGGAAGTAGTGAAATCAATGATTAATGATTAGCGGTTAGTGATTAGTGATTAGTGATTAGTGCTATGCAGCGTGATTATAATGCCGCCCGCTAATCACTTATCACTAATCACTAACCGCTAATCACTTATCACTCCCCCCAGCCATTCCTCTGCCAGTATGGGCCATTGATTAGTTGTCCCCGGATTATTACGTAAAGCGATACTATGCCCTCCTTCCGGAAAAACATGCAGAGTTGTTTTCTTTATATCCACTCGTTTCAATGCAGTATAGTAGAGAATGCTGTTGAGAGAAGAAACAGACCGATCATCAGTAGCATGTACAATAAAAGCCGGTGGAGTCTGATTTGTCACACGTTCATCACAAGAAAACTGATGTAATAATTCCGGTGACGGATCCTTTCCCAAGAGATTATCCCGACTTCCTTTATGAGCCGTTTCCCCCATTGAAATCACAGGAGAAATAAGTATCGTAAAGTCAGGACGGAAAGACTCTTTATCCAATGCGTCTCCTCCAGCCCCCCAATCCTCTGAAAATGTAGAAAGACAAGCCGAAAGATGTCCTCCTGCCGAACACCCCATTACTCCCACCTTATCGATATCAATGCCATAATCTGCCGCATGAAAACGAATGTACCTCATTGCCCGTTGTGCGTCTTCCAAAGGAGCCTGATAACTCACTATCACATCCGGTGATTGTGGCATACGATGATTAAGAACGAAAGCAGTAACCCCAAACGTATTAAACCATTTAGCCAACTGCCATCCACTAATTTGATAAGCCAGACGTGCATATCCCCCACCCGGAATAATTAACACGGCAGTCTTCTTATTTTCTGCTTTCGAAGGTTCAAAAACATACACTCCAGGTGTACCTACCTGGTATACCCGCTCATTAGCAATACTATCTTTCACAGTAATACCTTTACTGTTTGGCATGTTATTATTCCATATAGGATAAAAAGTCTGTGCAACACCTATTTGAAATATTCCTGCCAATAACCAAAAACATAAACTTCTTTTCATTTCATTTATACGATTAATAAACTCAGAGTGACAAAGATAGTATAGCTTTTTTATTTCAAGGTAGAATAATTGGTACATATACTCGCAAAAAGAAACATTATTTCTACAAAAAACTACGCAAACTCCATTAACTTTGTTTCAACATTTAATCATTATATCATGAACCAGAAAAACATACTACTCATTCTTACTTTATTGTATTGTCACGTAGCATCTTTCGCTCAAAAGACAAATATCAAAGACTATGTCCATATCGAGATTACTCCCGATCACGACGATTGGACATACCGCACAGGCGAACAGGCATCATTTACTATTCGAGTTATACGTGGAAACATAGTGCTCAAAAACATTCCACTCATCTATGAAATAGGTCCAGAAAAACTCCCCCCTAACCAAACAGGAAGTAACGATCTGAAAAATGGTAGCTTCAAAGTGAAAGCCGGTACAATGAAAACACCTGGTTTCATCACTTGTCTTTGCCGTACAGAGGTAGATGGTATTACCTATTCCAACTATGTAAATATAGGTTTTAGCCCTGAAAAGCTGAAACCAACAACAACACTTCCCGAAGATTTTACCAAGTTCTGGGAACGTGCCAAAGCAGAAACAGCCAGTATACCAATGGAACCTCTAATTACTCTGTTACCCGAACAATGTACTCCGGAAACCAATGTATACCATGTCCGTTTACAACACTATCAGAGAGGAAGTTACTTCTATGGCATTCTCTGTATACCTAAAAAGCCAGGCAGATACCCGGCTGTTCTCCGTGTACCGGGAGCCGGAGTAAAGAAGCAGCCGGCAGAAATGACACTTGCAGAAAAAGGAATGATCACCCTCGCCATCGGTATTCATGGTATTCCGCAAACACTACCGGATAACCTGTATGCCAATCTGAGTAAAGGTGTATTAAACAACTATGCCTTCTATAATCTCGATAGTAAAGATCACTATTACTATCGTCGTGTATATACCGGCTGTATACGTGCGCTCGATTTTTTGTGTAGCCTGCCCGAATATGATGGAGAGAACTTAGGTGTCATCGGTGGAAGCCAGGGCGGTGCATTGGCAATGGTTACTGCCGGATTAGACTCCCGAGTTAAGGCACTCGTAGCTTTCTATCCTGCTCTTTGTGATGTGACCGGTTATCTTCATGGGCGTGCGGGAGGATGGCCAGCCATGTTTGCCCCTCAAAATCAGTTATTGAACAATAAACCCGAAAAGATTGAAACGTCCCGTTACTATGATGTGGTCAATTTCGCACGCTTTATTCAAGTACCCGGATATTATTCGTGGGGGTACAACGACCCTACCTGTCCTCCCACTTCCACTTTCTCTGCCTACAATGTCATCACTGCTCCCAAACAATTGTTTATCGCTCACGATACAGGTCACTGGCGTACAAAAGAGCAGGACATAGTGACCGATAATTGGTTCTGTAAACAGCTGATTAAGTAGTACTTTTCGTCTTAAAACAAAAAATACCACCCTAAAAACAAATATTGCACATCTCATAGTTCACATCCGTATACTTTTGTAGCGATCAATTAACACTCTACACGGGTGTAACTAAGAAAAACAATCATTTTAATAAACTAAAAGTAAACATGCAAAGAATGTCTAACCAAGTGAAAAACATGCGAATCGTGCTGCTTATGTTATTTGCAGCTCTATCGCTCAGCGTTTCCGCGCAAACGATTACTCTCAAAGGTAATGTGAAAGATGCGACCGGTGAACCTATAATCGGTGCTTCTGTCGTAGAAAAAGGAAATACCACGAACGGTACCATTACCGACTTGGATGGTAAATTCAACCTAAAAGTTCCCTCCAAAGCAACCGTAGTTATCTCTTATATAGGTATGAGAACACAAGAGGTTGCAGTAAACGGAAAAAGTTCAGTCAACATCACCTTAGAAGACGACGCACAATCTCTGGAAGAGGTTGTCGTTATCGGTTACGGTACAGCCAAGAAGAAAGATTTGACCGGATCTGTCGGTACGGTGCAAGGAGCTGAACTGGCCAAAGTACCCGTTACCAGTGCTGCCCAGGCATTGACCGGTCGTCTGGCAGGTGTACAGATTACAACTACCGACGGTTCTCCCGATGCAGAAATGATTATCCGTGTTCGCGGAGGCGGTTCTATCACCGGAGATAACTCTCCGCTCTATATCGTAGACGGTTTTCCAGTTTCCAGCATCAGCGACGTTGCACCGAACGATATTCAAGACATTACCGTTTTGAAAGACGCTTCCTCTACAGCCATCTATGGTTCGCAGGGTGCCAACGGTGTTGTATTGATCACCACGAAGAGCGCCAAAAGCGGTAAGACCCAGGTGACTTATTCCGGATATATTCAAGGCAAAACGCTCAGCAACAAAATAGACGTTATGAATCCTTATGAATTCGTGATGTACAACTATGAACGCGCTGCCATGAAGAAATCAATATCCAACTTTGAAAAACGTTTCGGCGCTTTTGACGACCTTGACCTTTACCAGTACCAGAAAGGTACAAACTGGCAAGAAGAGATGTTCGGAAATGCAGACCTTGCCCAATCACACAATATCAACGTGAGCGGTGGATCTGACAAGACCAAGTTCACACTGAGCGGTTCGTACATACAAGACGGCGGTTTGATGAAGAACAATGACTTCAACCGCGTAAACTTAAACTTCAAATTGAACCACGAAATAGCCAAAGGCCTGAAACTGGACTTCGGTATCCGCTTCTCCGACACAGAGACTAACGGTATTGGAACTTCAGGAGGTACTTATAAGATCCGTTCTTATGAATCCATCAACAAAGCTCCGGTAAACGGCCTTTATGACTTTATCGAAGTAGATACAGGCAACATGGACGATGACGAACTGGATACATACCTGAGCGACATCATGACCCTGCAAGAAAAAGTAGACCAATATTGGAGAAAGAAGAACGAACGCCGTTACAACTTCACCGGTGGCCTCAGCTGGAACATCCTGAAAAACCTGAGATATCGCCTGGAAGGTGGTTATGAATACACATTCTACCAACTGAAGAACTGGTATGGCCCTAAGAGTGACGCTGCCATCAAGAACGGCGACAGCCTGCCATACGGTGAATGGGACAAGAAAGACAGCTGGAAATACCGTATTGCCAATACATTGACTTACGACTTCAAACTATCTTCCCGCCAGGATGTAGATGTGATGATAGGACAGGAAATCGTAACAAGCGGAGGCGAAAGCATTTCAATGACAGCCAAACGTTTCCAGAAAGACATTACTCCCGAAAAGATGTTTGCCAGCATGGCATCCAATTCCGGTGAGGCTTCTTCCAAGATCGTAAGCTCATCCTTGTCCCAGGAAGACAAAATGGCTTCTTTCTTCGGTCGTATTAACTACCGCTTTGACGAACGTTATTTGTTGACCGTGACCATGCGTGCGGACGGTTCTTCCAAGTTCTCAAGAGGAAACCGCTGGGGCTTCTTCCCTGCCGCTGCCGTGGGATGGAGAATCTCAGAAGAGCCTTTCATGCTGGAAGCTAAAGATAAAATAGCCATGTCCAACCTGAAAATGCGTCTCAGCTACGGTCAGGCAGGTAACAATCGCATCGCCAGCGGAATGTTCGAAACACTGTACAAAGCTTACTCTTCCTCCAAATATTATGGAGCAGGAAACATCCTGAACCCACACTACACGTTGTCTAATGCACAGTTGGCAAACCCGAACCTGAAATGGGAAACAACCACAACGCGTAACCTCGGTCTTGACTTCGGATTCTTCAACGAAAGATTGAACGGTAATATAGACCTTTATTGGAATAGTACTGCCGACTTGCTGATCAAATCGAAGATCAACGCAATGGGATATACCGAAGTACAGGAGAACGTAGCCGAAACTTCTAATAAAGGTATCGAGATCTCTTTGAACGGTAACATCCTCCAGAAGAAGAACTATTCATTGAACGTTAATTTCAACATCGGTTTCAATAGAAATAGAGTAGAAAAGCTCAAAAACGGAATCACTTCACAAGAGTACAACTCCGGCGGTTTCTCTACCGACCTGAAAGAACAGGATGACTACCGCGTTATAGTAGGCGAACCTTTGGGTATCATTTACGGATTCGTATCCGATGGTTATTACTCTGTTGACGACTTTGAAACGTATGTAGACGGAAACGGAACCACACAGTTCAAGATGAACAATGGCAACTACGTACTGAAAGAAGGTGTAGCCAACAACGCATACACAGCCGGTTCTGTTGCAGGCTTGCGTCCCGGTTCTATCAAACTGAAAGACCTTGACAATAGCGGAACAATCGATGCTAAAGACCGCCAGATCATTGGCCGTACAGCACCGAAGCACACTGGAGGTTTCGGTATCAACGGAACAGTTTACGGATTCGATATCTCCGCTACTTTCAACTGGGTATATGGTAACCAAGTATATAACCTGGATAAAATAGCAACTACGCAGACTTACCGTACTACATATGCCAACATGAGAGACTATATGTCAAGCAACAACCGCTTCACCTATCTCGACAGAGCAACCGGTGAAATAGTTACCGACTATGCAACGCTGAAAGCCATGAACGAAGGCAAGGAATACTGGTCACCGCTGTCTATAGGCGACAATTCTCCGATCGTTACTTCATGGGCGGTAGAAGACGGTTCTTACCTCCGCTTCCAGAACCTGACAGTAGGATATACCCTGCCACAGTCATGGACAAAGAAATTTGCCTGCAACCAATTCCGCGTATATTGCACGCTGAATAACATCTGGACATGGACCAAGTATACCGGTTATGACCCTGAAGTAAACTCTTCCATCCGTAGCAGTTCTACTTCCGGTTTGACTCCGGGCGCCGACTTCTCTTCTTATCCGAAGAGTTTCTCCTGGACCGTTGGTTTAAACTTAAGCTTCTAATTAACATCGACTCAAAGAATATGAAAAAGAAATTATTATATATCGCAGCCTTAACCGGAGGTTTGTTCCTGACAACTTCATGCGAAGATTTCCTCGATACAGAATCATTATCGAATGATAACCTGGAATACCTATGTTCCAACCCGACAGACGCCCGTAAGATGATAGACCACATCTATTCTCTGTTTTGCGAAGACGCCTACACCTCTCGTATGTCCAACAACTGGATGCAGAACACCGACGTTGAATTTGCTCCCGTAAGCAAATCACAAGCAGAAGCACACAGCGACCGACGTGGACTTTGGTGCCTGAATCCCGGAGAATATAGCGACTTGAAATCATGCTGGAACAACAACTCCCTTGCCATCGACTTTGCCAACCAGTGTATCGAAGGCATCGAAGCCAGCAAAATGTATAAAGAAGGAGATGCCGACATGGCTCAACTCCTGGGAGAAGCTTACTGCCTTCGTGCCTATCGTTATTGGTTGTTCTGCAACTTCTGGGGAGACGTTCCTTTCTCTACGGAATCAACCAAATATGGTCAAGACTTCAACTTGCCGCGGACAGATAAGAATATCATCTATTCCCACCTGATACAAGACCTTATCAATATTGAAGAAAAGATGCAATGGGCAGAAAAGATCGCTAACGGAACTGAACGCATGAACCGCGAATTTGCGTTAGGATTCATTGCCAAACTGTCATTGTTCCGTGCAGGATACTCCATGCAGGCAGATGGAACCATGAAGAGATGCCAGATAGACAGCGAAATCACACCGGTGACTTATACCGATATAAACGGAGCGCAACAAACCGCACAGACCAGTGATGATTTCTACAAAGTAGCCAAAAACTATTGCGAGAAGCTAATCAACCTGAAAGACCGTGCACTGCCTACCGATTTTGCCAAGATCTTTAAAGATCAGATCAACGGTGCAAGCAATGCCAACGATGATGTATTGTTTGAAATGGGATTCACCAAAGGTGGTGGTGGAGACGTGGCTTGGTGTATCGGAGCCAATGTATACGGTGGTAGCGCCGGTGCCGGTAAGACTTATACTTACCTGAGCCCCAAATATGCCGTATCTTTCGACTCACAAGACCAACGCTTGAACGTAACTTGCGAACCATACCACTGGACAACTGGTAAATTGCAGGAAGCAGAAAGTGTATTCGGCATCGCCCCTTCCAAATGGAATCGTTTGGAACTGAACAGTCCGAGTGCAGACAAGAACACGGGTGTAAACTGGCCGGTACTTCGCTACCCCGACGTATTGCTAATGTTGGCTGAAGCCGATATGGAAATCAACCAGGGAGTTACAGACCTGTCTAAACAGATGATCAAGCGAGTTCGTGAGCGTGCTTTCGTCAATGCCAGCAACAAAGATGAAATGGTGGATGGTTACCTCAACAAGATCTCTACATATGACCAGATGAAACAAGCTATCATGGACGAACGTGCATGGGAATTTGGCGGTGAGTGTATCCGTAAATTCGACCTCATCCGTTGGAACGAATATAGCAACCAGATAGTCAACACCATGGAATGGTGCGTAAAAGTAGGATTGAACAGCCAGCAGTTGAAAGTGACTTCCACAGAGCTTCTCTACGACAAGAATCAAGTGGTAGAAGACTTGGGAATAGCCTCTTGCATGTACTATACATATAAAGACGGTATGATTCAATACCTGAACAAGATGAACGAGTATGTACCCGATACAACTTATCCAACAGCAGAAACCACTTCTGCCGATAGCGATGCAGGGCTTCTGAAAGACGGTTATACTACCGACAAGATCTATAAGATAGACTTTGCCAAGAAGTTCTTCTCCGTATCCAAAGAGGATGCTAATAAAAACCCTTACGGACAAGACGAAAATGGAGATGACATCAAAAAAGGAACAATTCTGGAATCATTGGTATACAACTTCTACGGACTAACCGAAGATGCACTACTCTCTACCATGGATCTGTCAGCTTATCGCAATAAAGTTACTCCATACGTAATTCCTATACCTAAAGATCAGCTTATGAACAGTAACGGACAGCTGTCTAACGAAGGTTATGCCATCCGTAACAAATAACTAATAATAGAGTCATGAAAAATAACATATTAAAATATATTGCTTTCGGTTTCCTATTAGGAACTACCATCATCAGTTGTAACGACGATGAACTCGCTGAAGCTCCGCGTCTTTTCAGACCTGTAGCAAGTATGATTGCAAGCCAAAACAATATTATCCTCTCGTGGGATCTGATATCGGATGCAACCAACTATGATATTGAAATCTATAAATTGGAAGGAGATGCCACAACGATAACAGAAGGACAAACCCCTTATGCAACAGCTACCGTTGAAACATCACCCTATACATTGAACAATGCAGAATGGGATGCACGCTACATGGCTCGCATCAAATCATACAATTCTTCAAAGTCATCCAAATACTATGTGACGTCAGAGCTAACCGTAACCTATCCTACTAATCTGGAGAAAGTAAGCCGTGTAGTAGATAATGCAGCCATGATCACATGGACACAAGGAGCCACCGCTCCCTACACGATGCTATGCGCTATCAACAAGGCAACCGGAGATACCCTCAAAGTAAGCCTTACGGAAGAAGAGTATGCCGCAGGACAAAAAGTAATAAGTCCTTTGGAAGCCAACACCGAGTACAAAGTTGTCGCTTTCTCCGGAGAAGAACAGACCTCAAGTACTTATCAAGGAAAAGTAGAAATTAAGACCAAAGAGTCTGAAAACTTTAACGAGAAGTATGGTGAAGGCAAATGGATCGACATGCGTGCCGAATCTATTGATGAAGATGTACTGAAAACAAATATGGAGCGCTTCTCTGCCATCGACGATTTAACCGTGATCGTGCAGGGTGGATATAAATATAAGATCAACAACGAGATGGTTTTCAGCAAATCCATCACTTTCGTTACTGGTCTGTCTCTAGAAGGTAATGCCATATTCGAAGCAACCGGTGGTATGGGCTTGGCCAAAGGCGTTACAATAGAGAAACTGAAGTTTGAAAACATCGACATTATCAGCGATAAAGCTAGAACAACTCCTATTGCAGAGACTACAGACAAGGGCTTTGGTGGACGCCAGGTAATCAATATTAACGGTACAGGTTCAACCATAAAAGAAGTTATATTCAAGAACTGTTCCATCACCGGATTTCGTGCTGTAGTACGTGGGCAAACGGCTACTGATAATATTAATAAAGTGAACTTTAGCGGATGTACCATCAACGGTATAGGCGACCAGGGAATAGTTACCATCGCCGATAAGGGTGGAGACTTCCAGGAAGTAACTTTCGATAATTGTACTGTAATAAACGTTGTATTAGGTCTTGACGTGCGTAAAACTGCAACCGGACAGTTCACATTAAATGTGAAAAACTCTACGTTCTGTTATGCTCCTATCGAGTCTACAGCCAATGCAAATGTGCCTCTTTTCCGGTTCAATACCAATGCAACCACTATGACAGTAGAAAATACAATCTTCGGTCCGTCTTTGGAAGGTAACGGTGGAGCAGCCGACAAAGTAACCACTTATACAGCCGGAGCAAAAGGTTCTATCCTGATGAATGCCTCTGCATGTACTCCTGCAGTAAGCAACTCTTATAAAACAAGCTGGGATTACACAGACTTGAACGGCAAGACATATCCTATTGAAGGACTGGAAGAAGCAGGAGCGAAAGAAACATCTCTGTTCAAATCTCCAGCCACCGGCGACTTCTCAATTATCTTAGGTAGTTTTGCCGGAGCTAAGACTGCCGGAGCTACTATCTGGAGAATGGAATAACCCGTGATTATTTATATCTCTAAAGAGATCCCTTTATAAAAAATTCCCTTATTCAAGTTCTTCTTTCCAATGATATGGTGAAGAAGATCTTGAATAAGGGAATATCATATTACGAACCAGGCATACCACTTTTCTCGGAGGAGTAGACACATTCCTCCAATTTACAATATTAACACACTGTTTAAGGACCTATTTTCAGTGTTATAAGATATACTACTTTTCAACATCAAACTATCCATACTTTATACCTGATAATTATATATTTAACAGACACTTAAAATACATTTCATAAAATCAAAGAAACTGTATTATTAGTGACTGAGAATAAGTAGTATAATCCGTATAGCAGAGCGATCTGTCTGTTTTGATTTTGTGTTATTGCGTATTCAAGTTTAAACAAATATCCTGTTGCTGATTCACATTGCCCAATACAACATATTTCCAATTACCCCATTTCTCAACATACAAGTCAGCCAAACAAAATATTATATCCTCTTCTTTGCCCTAATCCCATAATATTTGTACATTGCGACGACTAAAACCTCAAAGACCCAATTATTATGGAAATGAATAAAGAAAACTTCGAAAAACTACTCAACCAAATCAAAGCGTCCGGAAAACCTGCTACCGAATGGTTTGGCAAATATACACACGACATATTAATGCATCCCGATAATTGGTGGGAAGCTCTTGCTGTATGTGAATATGCATTAGATAGTAAAGAAGATGAGAAACAAATAGCCGAATTCTTTCACCACATATTTCAGGCCTATGATTGTAATGTAGAAGTAGACCTGAACGACGAAGAATATACATTCTGGTGGGAGAAAGTACAGGAAACTTGTGATCGTGTAGGTGAGTTTGCAGGTGTAGGACTTGTGCAGAAAGGCTCGCAATATGCCGAAGCACGTTATGGTCTGCGTGATACCAGCAAGTTAGTACCTTATTACGAAAAAGCTGCTGATATGGGAGATGAGAATGCACAAGCCACTTTTGCCTTTTGGAAATATATGGGTTATTACTGCGAAGCGGACAAAGCTGAAGGGGAACGTCGTTTTGCCACTCTTACCACTCCCGAAGGACTGCACTGGAAGAAATTCTATGAAGCTTGTATAGAGAATTGTGCAGGACATGAAGAAAAAGCATGGGAACTCCGCCAAGAGTTGCTGAAGGAACTGCCTGAAGGAGATAAAATGCGTGCCAATATATATGCTATTATTGGTGATGAACTTGATAATGACGAAACAAAAGTTGCCGAGCAAGCTGAGTACTATGAAAAAGCATTAGCTGTAGTGCCTAATTTCTATGCTCAGAAAAACCTGGGTACGCTCTATTTTCGAAATCCGGAATTAGGAAAAACACAGGAACAAGCTTTCGAATTATGGGAAGGTGCATGGAAAGCCGGTGTATGGTCAGCAGCCAACTTTTTAGGATATTACTATCAGGAAGAGCCTTGGACAGATATCCCCAAAGCTATTGAATGGTTGGAAAAAGGGATGCTTTATTGTGAGTCGTATTGTACGTATGAGCTTGCATTAATCTACCTCTATAATGAAGAGTATCAGAATGTAGAACGTGGATTATACTGTCTCGAACGATGTGTGGAAGATAATTACATACAGGGAATTGAAAGTCTCGCCATGGTTTATTTTAATGGAGAACTGGTGGAAGAGAATATCGAACGTGCTCACGAACTATTACTGAAAGCTACCGAACTGAATTCCGGAAGCGCTGCATACCGCATCGGATGGATGTATGAACGTGGTATCCTCTCAGAAAATCCTGATTATGAAAAAGCTCTGGAATATTATGAAAAGTCTGCCGCATTGGAGAACAATGACGGATATTGCAGGGCCGCCCTCTATTTGGCAAACGGTTATGCCGGAATAACAGATGAAGCTAAATCTAAAGAGTATTACGAAAAAGCAGCTGCACAAGGTTCTCCTTATGCACTTGTGGAGTTAGGTTTTCTCCAAGAGAATGAACAGAACTATGAACAGGCATTCGAATTGTTCAGTAAAGCTGCCGAACAGGAATACCCCTATGGCATGTACCGCGTGGGTTACTACCTGAGTGAAGGAATAAAAGGTGATGCCCAACCCGAAGAGGGGGCAGCCTGGTACCTCAAAGCTGCCGAAGCCGGTGATACAGATGCCATGTTTGCCATGGGGCGTTGTTACAAAAACGGATATGGTGTAGAAGAAGATCCGGACAAAGCACTCGCCTGGTACCAGAAAGGAGAAGAAAAAGAAGACCCCCGCTGTATCACCGAATTAGGATTAGCATATGAAAACGGTTACGGTGTAGAGGAAAACCCACATAAAGCAGTGGAATACATGACCAAAGCCGCCGAACTAAACTATGGATATGCCCAGTTCAAAATGGGTGATTATTATTTCTACGGTTACGGTCCCTGCCTGGAAGATAACAAACAAGCAGTGGAATGGTACGAAAAAGCAATAGCCAACGGCAATGCACTCGCTATGCTCCGCTTGGGAGAATATTATCTCTACGATTACGATAAACTAAATGAAAGTGAAAAAGCATTCACTTATTTCAAACAGGCGGCAGAACAGGAATTCTATAATGAAGGAATAGGTATCTGCTATGAAATGGGCATCGGAGTAGAAGAAAATGAGACGGAGGCCTTCAAGTACTACACCCTTGCCGCAAACAATGGCAATACAATGAGTATGTACCGCACCGGTCTCTGCCATTATAATGGTGTAGGCGTTAAACAAAACCTTCAGGAAGCCTTCCGTTGGTTCAATGACGCCGCCGGAAATGAAAACATTCATGCCTGCTATTATGTAGGTAAAATGCTAATGTACGGCGAAGGATGTACCCCAAATCCAGAAAACGGCTTGCAATGGTTGCAAAAGGCAGCAGAAGCCGGTAGCGACAAAGCCCAGTTTGAGCTGGGAAATGCTTACCTGAGTGGCAATGGTGTAGAAGAGAATGATGAGATCGCCATGGAATGGTTTGAAAAAGCTGCTGAGAACGGAAACGAAAAAGCATTAAAAATAACAGGAAGAAGAAAAAGATGATGAGATTTATGATGTATGACTTATAAATCCCATAAATTCTAAAAATCATGGAGAACGAAAATAATAATCTATTCCAGGTCAATCTAAAGGGGATGATTGCCCTGCTATCGGAACATATCTATAGTAACCCCAACACATTTGTCCGCGAACTGCTTCAAAACTGCGTGGATGCTATTACCGCCCTGCGCAATATTGACGAAAACTATTCCGGACGTATTGATGTATACCTCAACGACGACGGTTCACTGACTTTCCAGGACAACGGTATCGGACTGAAGGAGGAAGAAGTATACCGTTTTCTGACCGTTATCGGTGAAAGCTCCAAACGAGAGACTCCCGATGCCGACGATTACATTGGTCGTTTTGGTATCGGTTTGTTGTCATGTTTTGTAGTAACCAATGAGATTACAGTAGAAAGTCGTTCGGCAATGGGCAAACAAGCCGTTCGCTGGTGCGGAAAAGTAGACGGAACCTATCAGACCACCCTTCCCGCTGAAGAATGGCCTATCGGTTCACGTGTCATTCTGATCCCGAAAAAAGAATGGAGCCATCTCTTTGAATACGAGACCTTCAAAAAGATTCTTCAAAACTACGGAGAAGTACTGCCCCACCCTATTTATCTGCATAATCAAGGTAAAGAAGAGTTGGTAAACACCCCTGCTCCCATCTGGCTGGATCCCAAAGCCACCCGTAAAGAACTTCTTGATCACGGGACCAAAGTATTTCAATCATCTGCTCTCGATGTCTTCCGCATTCATACAGAAAATGGTAAAGTGAACGGAGTACTCTATATACTTCCGTTTCGTACCCAATTCTCTGTACGCAACTCCCATAAAGTCTATTTAAAACGCATGCTGTTGAGCGAAGACGATTGTAACCTGTTACCTCCCTGGGCTTTCTTTATCCGTTGTCTCATCAATGCTGACGGCCTGTTGTCTACCGCTTCAAGAGAGTCTTTTGTCAGTAACGACCTGCTAAAAGATGCACGAAAAGAGATAGGCAACGCCATTAAAGAATATCTGAAGGGGCTGATAGAAAACAACCGGGAAATGTTCAACAAGATTCTCGACGTACACTACTTTCATATTAAAGCAATTGCAGCAGAAGACAATGAACTTCTCCGGCTCTTTATAGACTACCTACCATTTGAAACAAGTAAAGGAATGCGCAACTTCGGAAATATTCGTTCTACAGACAACGTTATCCGTTACACTCGTAATATTGAAGATTTTCGTCAGGTTCGCCGTATTGCAGGTTCACAAGGTTGGTTGGTCATCAATGCAGCCTATACCTTTGACGAGACATTGCTGAAAAAATCGGCCCGCCTCTTCCCAGAACTGACTCTGGAAGAAGTCTCTCCCGCCCGCCTGCTCGAACAGTTCGCAGAAGTAGAAGCCAGTGCAGAACATATTGATTTTGAGAAGAAAGCCAGCGAGTTATTGAAGCCCTTCGGATGCATCTGCCGTTTAAAGCACTTCACTCCGGCCGATACTCCTGTTATCTTCGTTGCCGAAGAAAAAGAAACCGGTACTAAAGCGGCCAATAATCCACTGGCAGCCGTATTAGGTGCTATTAACGCGCAAAAACAAACTCCTCCGACGCTGACATTCAATGCCGACAATGAAATGGTACAAACATTACTGAAAATCAAAGGAGACAACAAACTGTTTCAGCACATCATACATATACTTTACGTACAGGCATTGTTACAAGGCCGTTACCCTGTAAATAGCGAAGAGATGACCCTCTTCAACCATTCACTCAGTGAGCTTATGACTACTAAAATGAATGACTTTATAAACTTCCTAAATTAAGAAAGCCTTATGAAATATACCCTTGAAATACAAAAAAGATTGTTACAAGTAGAAAATGGTAACCTGTCTCCTCACGAAAAAGCCCTTTTATTGAAAGAAGCTATCCGCATAGCCGATGAGAATGATGATCCGCAATGGGCAGTAGAGATGCGTCTGGACTTGATTTACGAACTGAATCTACTCTCTCAGGCCGAAGAAGAGATAGCCGTATTCTCCCGTATACTGGACGATTACGAAAACAATAAAGATCTTATCTCTGAAAATGATATTCTCTGGAAATATAAGTGGATATGCGGAGCAGCTTTCGACGTACCTGAGGTATCCCAATCACAGATAGATGCCATACTGGAAGATTTTAAAATCCGCACGTTGCGCAACGGATATTCGGCCCGTGCATACTATCATCTCTTATTCCTGCATTACAACAGAATGCGGCAGTATGATCTGGCTAAAGAATATGCAGACAAAATGCTAAGCGAAAAGTTAGATGACATGATGTGTGAAGCTTGCGAGCTGAATCTTCTGTTAGATTATTACCTGGAAACAGGACGGTTTGACGAAGCCTATCAGCGTGCACAACCGCTTATTAATAAACAAGTCACTTGTTATGAAGCTAATTTAAGAGCATTTCTTAAACTCGCTTATTATGCACAGAAAGCCGGAAAACCTGAAATAGCTTCCGATATGTGTGCCCGTGCAGAAGAGGCCTTGGCAGGGCGGGAAAAAGACGAATACCTGTTACTTTATATCGGACAATTTATTATCTATAACTTTATGGTCAACCCACAACGTGGCTGGGAATATGCCGAACGTTGTATCCCCTGGAGTCTGAGAACAAGTAAATACAAGAAGTACCGTTTTGGTTGTGACATGACCGAAGCCCTGAAATATGAATCACGCCCGGAAGTGAAACTGGAGTTATCGGAAGAATTCCCGCTCTATAATGATAGTGGGATATATAATGTGGAAGAATTACGTACTTATTTCTATAACCAGGCAAAAGAGCTGGCACAACAATATGACGCACGCAATGGAAATAAAGGACATATGGAAAGGTTAGAATATTAATTTAATAATGTGCCGATATGCACATCGGCACATCCTCTTGTTTTCCACCCCCCTCTATTTCAAATTATCAAAACAGGTATTATCTTCTCTATGGGAAATACCCGAAGAGATATCTAAACGCATTCCACAAGTTATAATTCTGTCTTTATAGCACTGATTAACAAGCTATTGAAAACATGCATTCTTTGTATTACAAGAGTACGTACTTAAGTATGTGTTAAATGTACACTTTTATACCTCAAAAGTACGTACTTTATGTATACAAAAGTATATACTTTTGCATCTACAAAGACAGAGGTTAAAATATTCCGTTAACAATGTTAACGGAAAGTACTTCTTTTTCCTCGTTTCTTTATCCATATATAAAACCATTTTAATGGATTATACTTAAAAAGCCTCTTTGATGCAATGGATTTCGCAACAGCTAATTTAGTAATCGTTTCTTTCCCGTATTTTTCTTCATCTGCCCTGGCAAGTTCCAAAGCCGAACATAGCAAACAATAGCCACATTTCAGATTTGAAAAAGAAAGGTCTTTCCAATCCTCCTCAGAGTCTATTTCTTCATAATAGACTCTCAAGAAATCATAAACATTCCCGGACTTTTCCATATCTGTTTTCATCAGACAGGGACAATCATGAGTATCGGAAATCCATTTCATGGCATCTGATATATAGTGGAATGTTCCTTGTCTGAGTAGTCTATCCGTTCAAACAACTCATGCAGACACATGATACGAACCGCTTCTTTATCTGCTATTTTACAACACTCTGTTTCAGATATTTTTATTCGGAGATTCCGGATTGTTTCATCCTGTCGCTCAATACGTATCCACATCATGGCGATGACAGACAATAACATAAAGTATAATAGAATAGCTACTATGCCAACGATGTGAAGTTCTCCCGATAAAGAAAAGCTGTGCCTCATATTGTTTGTTTTTAAAGTTAGAAATGGGCACAAAAAAACGCACCCAATTCAATTTAGTCCCCAGAGGTGCAGCAAACAACCCAGATAGCATAAACCGAACGGATGCGCATATCGTAGTTGTAGAACATACGAATGGCTGTTCGGTTTAACTTGCTATCTCTTTTAAGTTTGCTGCTTTCCGGGAGACGGTTAAACCAAATAATGATGTATGATACTCGATTCAAGAGTATCACTGCAAATATAGCGAAAAGAAATTACTTTCATCCACATTATCTAAAAAAAAGTCGTAGCTTTGCAATAACTTAAAAAACAGAATGATATGGTACAGCCGGACAAATATATACGGTTTGATTGGGCGATAAAGAGACTCCTCCGCCAAAAAGCCAATTTCGGTGTGTTAGAAGGTTTTTTAACCGTTTTATTGGGCGAAGAGGTGAAAATCATCGAGCTACTGGAAAGCGAAAGCAATCAGCAGACCAGTGATGATAAGTTCAACCGTGTAGACATCAAAGCACGTAACAGCAAGGATGAGATTATCATTGTAGAGATTCAAAACACCCGTGAGCTCTATTATCTGGAACGCATTCTCTATGGAGTAGCAAAAGCGATCACAGAACATATCTCCCTTGGTGAACGCTATTATGAGGTGAAAAAGATTTATTCTATCAGCATCTTGTACTTCGACATCGGTAAAGGGAACGATTATCTGTACCACGGTCAGAACATCTTCACAGGAGTGCATACAGGAGACCGCCTTGAGGTGACCACTAAAGAGAAAGATGCCTTAGTACATAAACTGCCTGCCGAAGTTTTTCCGGAATACTTCCTGATTCGTGTAAATGAATTCAATACAGCAGCCGTCACTCCTTTGGAAGAGTGGATTGAATATCTGAAAACAGGATGTATCCGTGCCGATACCAAAGCTCCCGGCCTGGAAGAGGCTCGTGAAAAACTGATCTACTACAATATGTCTAAGGAAGAACGACATGCTTATGATGAACATCTGAGTGCCATGATGATACAAAATGACGTATTGGATGGGGCAAAACTGGAAGGACTCATAGAAGGGCGTATGGAAGGACGTGTAGAAGGGCGTATGGAAGGGTGTATGGATATGGCACGTAATTTAAAGAAATTAGGAGTCTCTACAGCTATTATCATGGAAAGTTCCGGGTTGTCAGAGCAAGAAATAGAGAAATTATAATCAATATAAAGCTGTCTTTTTACTATAAAGAAGGCGTATGTAAATAATCGTTTTTTTATTCTTATGATTTAAGATTTGCAAGTGCTCAACTCAATAGTTACAGATTTGAGCACTTGTGAAAGCTAAGATAATTTGGGATACTCTTTAACTTCCCCTAAAAAAGACATGTATAGTATACATCGTTGAGAGGAAAAAATAAGAATATGTAAATAATATTCTATAAAAAAGAGAGAAGACTTAAGACTTTACCAAAAAAATGAAGAGAAAAGCTCACGTAAAGTAAAACTTTTCTCTTTGTTTATAAGAAAGAGGGACATTTACTGAATATCCCTAAATAACAACAGGGACATTCCCAAAATAAACCTTTTTTCGATATAAACTTGAAAAGTAATCTTTCTTACTTTTCAAGTTTGTCATACCCTTTTCTGCAGAAAATAAGATAACAAACAAACGCAAACTACTTTATGATTCTCTATAAATCAGAAGCCCCAATTAAAGAGAGGAAAACTACGTCTGTCACTCTTATTCCAAAGACCTATTTGCAATCCCTTTAGCCTCTTTGCACTGTTGAACAAACCGATCTGGAGACCATGAGCATGATCCTTTGCAAAGTTAAACATACCAATCTGTACACCTCGCACTTTCATTCCCGAATTCCCCAAAACACCAATTTGCAACCCAGTCAGTTTATGAGTATACGTCCAGCAACCACCTACCTGTAATCCATTACTATAAAACGTTCCATTACTAAGTCCTGCAATAGATATCCCATTGGTACGATAATTAGTTGTTACTAACCCACCAAAACCCAGGCCGTTGACAATATGACTGTCCAAAAGAGAACCTGCTATCGAAAAAGAAATCCCATTGGTAGTACTAAAACGATTTTTATATAATATTGCTATATCCTCCTCCGTCCGATGCCTCCTGCCTTCCATCATCAAAGAAGGAGGCATAAGAAGAAATGGAGGCATTAAAGCCAAAGTAAGAGACGAACCTATCACATCCAACTTTATACCATTGGTTGTAACGTTTCTCAAACCATCAATTTCTCCAATACCAAGTGAAAGACCTGTAATGCGTGTATTCTTATGATAATAGGTCCATATAGGCAGTCTGTTTTTTTTAGCTATAAAAATGGTATCTGAGACAGAGATACTGTCTTCAACAATAGGTGGAGTATGAGGTATATGTTTCAATTGAAAAATATTCTCTTCGATAAAAGCAGGCAGTGGTATTTCATTGCTAATACTGTCCGTAGCGAACTCCAGATTAATAAGAGTAGGCATGCCTATTATCTCCGTCTTTACAAAATAATTCGTTCTTATTCTATATTTATCATAATAATACGTAGGAAGTTGCCACACAATCCTATCTGCAAGCAGTTCCTCACCTCTGAATATGATTGTATCTTTCCCTTCAAATAAAACGGTTTTATATCTCTTTTTATAATTAAGTATCAGATCTTGTCTTGCCTTCTCGGCTTCCTCATCCGAGAAATAAGAATCCCAAGAACAATTCAAAGATTCATAGTTACCTGCCAGCTTACGATAATTATTCCTAAAAGACTTCAGCCCAAGAGTATAGGCAAACATAATTTTTCGTCCTTTATCATCAAAGATTCGGGGGTTCTCTATTTTCTGTCCCAAAAAACAAATTGTGTCATTACCAACAGGCATAAAAACAGATTGAGATATGCCGTTAGTACAAATCTCGTCAACCAAACGTCTCTGAAATAAGGAATCTACCTCTCCGTACTTGGAGAAGGAAATGGCAGAAAGTAAATTCTCAGCCACCAAGTACACATATACTGTACGTAGATTCGGAATGCTGTCTATATAAGGTTGATAATTCCAGGAATAGACAGAAAACATTCCGTCTTGGGATATACTGACCTGTTTCTTCGTATAGCATCCAAGTAATGAACTGGCCAATTCCCACGAATATTTTTCTTTTACTTTTCTACCTTTAGAATTCTGAATATCAAGACTTCTGGTCTCTATTTTATATCCATTACCTTGAAGTTCAATGCTATTTTCGCTGGCTTTAGCCTGAAAAGGCTTCCAGATTTTATTCGTCTGTGCTATTCCCCAATGGCATAACAGAAAAAAGCTCAATAGTAGAAATCCCCTTTTCATTATCCGGCTACCAATTAATTATACTTTTTCCCAAGATTGTCTCTATACTCAGTTGGCGTCATACCCAGTTTAGACTTAAAGCATTTACTGAAATAGCGCGGATCATTAATACCTACCATATAGGAAATCTGCGTCATATTGAACTCACCTGTTTCTATCAATTGGGCGGCACGGTTGATACGCATCTCTTTTATAAACTCAATCGGAGCCAGGCCCGTCAGTGTCTTCAGTTTTTTGAAGAAAACAGAACGGCTGACTGCAACTTCCCGCACCAGATCATCCACCACCAGATCACCGTTATCCATATTTGCCTCCATCAGTTCGACCAGTTTATCCATAAACTTACGGTCGTTGGGAGACATATCCGGAAGCTTTTCTTCCTCCGTAGCAGCTTCTTCTGAGGTTGATAAAGAAGAAACATGCGTATTATTCATCAGATTGTCTCTATAAAGACTTTGCAGTTTCCGACGCTGGGAAAGCAGATTCTCAACACGTGCCTTCAGGTAAGTAGCGCTGAAAGGTTTCGTTATATAATCGTCTGCACCATACTCCAACCCTTCCAACTTACTTTCGATGGAAGTCTTAGCCGTCAGCAAAACAATAGGGATATGGCTGGTAGTCATATCGGCACGCAATTCTTTAGTCATCTCGATACCGTCTTTCTCGGGCATCATGACGTCGCTGATAATAATATCCGGCACAAACTTAAGTGCTTTACTCCAACCCTCCATGCCGTCTGCGGCTTCTACCACACGATACGTTGAGGAGAAAATAGTACGTAGAAATACACGTAACTCCTGGTTATCTTCTACCAACAGCATTACCTCCTTATTGGAAGCCTCCTCCGACTCTTCATCCTGTATATCTTCATCCGGGTTAACAATCGGAATTACGGAAGCCGTAGCATCCATCACAGGAGCAGGAATAGTCATGGATGAAGAAGTAGCAGAATCTTCCAGAATAAATTCTACCGTATCGTCATAATGCTCTTTTCCTTTGAGGAAATCCACTTTGAAACAGCTACCTTCACCCAGCTTACTATCAACAGAAATAACAGCTTTATGCATCTCTACCAACTCTTTCACTAATGAAAGGCCGATGCCGGTACTTGCCTGATTGAACAGATTCTTATCTACCAGGTTTTCAAAGCGGACAAAAAGAGATTTCTTCTTATTCTCAGCAATACCAATACCTTGATCCTGTACTCCTACAGAAACTGTTCCTTCATCTTCATGAATAAACACACGGATCAATTTTCCGCCCGGTGTGTATTTAAAAGCATTAGAAAGCAGATTAAAGACAATCTTCTCTAACTTATCTTCATCTACCCAAAGGTAAAGTTCATCCTTTTCTGTTTCAAACAGAAAATCAATGTTGTGCTCCTCGGCCAATGATTCAAAATTATCCATCACTTTACGCACAAAAGCTACTACATTGACACGCTGTACCTGTATCTTCATCTTCTTATTCTGAATCTTTCGGAAGTCAAGAATCTGATTGACCAGATGAAGCATGCGATTTGTGTTACGCTCCACAACCACCAACTGTTCACGGGCATCTTCCGGTAATTTAGAATTCTTCAATACATACTCTACAGGTCCGGCAATAAGTGTCAGTGGAGTACGAAGTTCGTGAGATATATTGGTAAAGAAACGCAGCTTAATATCCGAAACCTGCTGTTCTACAGACACTTCATGCTTCAACCGATAAATGGTAAAGAGGATATAGACAGCCACAAAGATCACAAGCAGAATAAACAACACATAAAGGAAATAGGCCAGTGGGGTTTCCCAGAATGACGGTAGTACTACGATGTCGAGAAACCGGGTATTGTCCACCCACACACCGTCACTATTGGTAGAACGTACTTTAAATGTATAGTGTCCCTTCGGCAAGTTAGTATAAGTGGCATTACGCAGCCGGTCGGCATACGTCCACTGATGTTCAAAACCTTCAAGAATATAAGCATACTGAATATTCTGCGGATTCGTATAATCGAGTGCTGCATACTGAATGGCAAAAATATTTTCTTTATGAGAAAGTACCAGTTCTTTTGTATCATCCAAACCTACCTTCAATACTGATCCTTCGCCCGGAACAATGTCCTGATTGGCTATCACCAATTTAGATAATACAATGGGAGGTACAAAGCGACTTTTGTTGATAGAATCAGGATCGAACATGAAAATACCATTACTGGCACCGAAAAGCATTTTTCCTTTGGAGGTAACAGCCGAAGCCGCTTCACTGAAACGTACACGGAAAGTGATGCTACGGTCGTCATAATTTTCAAAACGCTCTTCGTCGGGAATGAATTTACTAATGCCATTCTCCGTACTCATCCATAAATTCTGCTTCTTATCCTCACGAATGGAAAGCAGCACATCAGAAGGCAAGCCATCGAGTACCGAATAAGACTTGAATACTCCGTTTCCATTCTTGTCGATGGAAAGAAGTTTGTTGAGTCCTCCTCCAAAAGTAGCAAGGTAGAGCTCCTTCTTTTTCGTAGCAATAATCCAGTGCACGTCATTATTACTCAGGCTCTTTGCATCATTCGGATTACGGGAGAAGTGATGGAACTGAATCTCTTCGGGAGTTTTAAAATTCTCATCAAAGGCAACTGCTCCGGCTGTGGTTCCCACCCAGAGATGTCCATTGTTATCCGAAGTAATAAAACGGGTTTTATAGCAAAGATCAATCGGATATCCTTTTAGGTTATTACGGTGATTAACGAAAATAGTATTACCTGCTTTGTCTTTTGATATATAATTAATTCCGTTGGCAAAGGTTGCTACCCAAATTCTTCCGTTATGGTCCTCATAAACGCAATACACATTATCATTACTCAGACTATACATATCATCTTCATCATACCGGTAACGGGATAGTTTGTAAGATAGTCCATTGGGTGCAACCGACTCGGCACGTACCAGTCCATCTCCCTTTGTAGCAATCCAAAGTACTCCTTTGGAATCCTGTGTTATATCATAAACCGTACCTTTCATTGGTACACCGGAAAGTGAAACATTACCTGTTTCGGTCAGAAAGCCCAAATATTTATGGTTTGCATCATACACACGAAGACGCCCGTCTTTCAATCCAACCCATATATTTTTATGTTTATCCTCACAAAGTGCACGTACTTCATTGCTTAATGATTCATAACTATGTTCTTCGGGAGTCAGCATACTAAACTGAACCGATCGAAAAGTAACCTTTTCTAATCCCTTTGAATGAGTACATATCCACAGATTACCCTGTTTGTCCGAAAAAGTAGAATGAATTTTATTGGAGAAACGCCAATCGCTACTTCCTAACTCATCATAGAAAGGTACAAGACACTGCTCTTTACGGTCGTAAAAAGAGAAACCTCCACCATAAGGGTGCACCCAAAGGTATCCATTAGTATCTTCGTGAATATGAAAGGAAGGGCGCGAACGATCGGCAGCAGTAGGTTCTACACGTATCTGCTCCCGTTTTAATATTCCGGTAATCGGATTAAAATGCACCACTACTCCGGGTTCTTCCTGTTCAAACCATACTTCTGAAGATTTGTCTACATAAGCTGAAATAATAGGTGCGGAAGGCAAATTACGACAAGTAATATGAGAATAATGTACGTGTTCTTTAGTTTTCAGATTGTAGGTAAAAAAACCATCGGTAGAAGTGGCTATAACGACCTTATCCCCCCCCACCGCGCTGATAGCAGCAATACGCGAACGGGTAGGAAGTTCAAGTAACTCAAACTGGCCGTTCTTTTTTTGGTAACGCCACACGCGCCCTCTATCCGAACCAAAACAAATCTCCGTATCATCCTCCTGTACAGCGTAAAATGCCTGTTTAGGATCAGAAAACCGTTCTTTAGTCTCTACAAAATAAGAAACCGGATTTTTCTCTCCCGGACGAATCAGCCCTAAACCATTATCCGTCAGTATCCATTCATTATTGTTAGCATCCTGATATACTTTAAAAACTTTCGTAGCAGGGAAAAGACCAGATTTTGCCGAATAAATATCAGTCGAGAGATGATTTGTCCCTGCAAGAGTAGTCACACGAATGGCACCATCATTTTCGGTGAGCAGCCAAACGGTTCCGCAAGGAAGTACAGTGATCGTATTTACATTGGAAGTACTCCCCGGTTGGCCGGCAGCAGGCACTTGTTCGAAAGTCTCCGTACGCGGATCAAAACGATGAGCACGGTTATCATAAGTCAGCAACCACAAAAAACCGCTGGGGTCTTCGTACATTCGGTCTACACGATTGTTAGTCAGGCTGATAAAACTTCCCTGGCGTGCCTTATAGGTTTTAAAAGAGTATCCGTTGAAGCGGTTTATCCCATCCCAGGTAGAGAACCAGAGATTGCCTTTATGGTCTTGCAAAATGCTCATTACAGTGTTCTGAGACAGACCTTCCTCCGAAGAATAATGGGTGAAGAAACAGCTACGCTGGGCATCAGTCGCCAGCGCGATACTCAAAAATGTTATCAGAAATAAGATTCTTCTCATCATTTTATAAACTTCCATGCTGTAAAGATACAAATTAAACCGAATTTCACTCCATTTTTGTGTACTTTTTAACAAGGTATTAGCATGAGAAGGAGCAGGTAATGTGGTAAGCTACAAGCTAAAAACAGCTTTGTGCTTTCTCAAAAAGGTACGTTTCTTTTCTCAGTGCACAGAATCTAAGCAGGAATTTAATTTGCAAGTTGCTTATTAAAGAATGCCAGTATCTCCTCCTGCATCTCTTTACTACAGAAGTGAGGTAAATCCCATAGTCTAGTAATCAGTTTATCATCGGCAGACTGGCTCTTCCAGACCCGGTGCAACTGTGCATAAGCATCTTCTACAGCCGGAACCGGGAAAAGTTTATCCTTCCGTCCGTTAAAAAAAAGCATCGCTTTGGGGCAGGCTATAGAAGCAATGTGCGGATAATCCAGATAGCGCCTTAATCCGGGAAGCACATTGGCATAATTAGAATCTCCTTTACCACGCCCATAGTCGGGAGAAAGTTGATACTCCGTCGTAGTAAGCCAACAAACAGCCGCTCCGGCTTTTATTTTATCAGACAGAGCCGAAAGCATCCAGGATCGATAGGCACCCATCGAGAATCCCATACAACCGATTCGACCGGCATCTACTTCTTCCAAAGAAGCTAAAAAATCGGTGGTATACATATCTTCATAAGAGATAAATCCACTCCAACTACGTCCCAACATCTCAAAGCTACAAGCCAATGCCTGCTGACTTTCATAACGTACGCCTTCCTTACGCCCGCGTTCTCCCCAGAAAAGGGCATCAATAGAAATCACTACGTAGCCTTTGGAAGCCAGATAATCACCTACATACTGATCATCATAACATTGATGTACCCATTTGTCAGCGTCCGACAACACAAGAGAATCGACACCAAAAGGACGAATCATTTTTTCTTTTCCAATGGAGAAATGCGCTCCGTGGTCGTGGAGTAATACGACGGCAGGAAAAGGTCCTTCCCCCTCAGGTACCAATAAATAGGCAGGTACACGGGAATAGGCAGAAAGATTGAAACGAATCTTACGGGCTTCATATCCGGAACGATGCTCTATAGACACTACCTCCATATCATATTTGCTGGCAACAGGAGGCGGAGTTAACATGGCTTCCAATACAGTAGCACGAGCGGTTTTCCGCCAAATGGGAAAATCCTTCAACGGACTATTTCCCCAAGCCATAGGATAGGTAAGCTCCTGTTTTATCTGATCGAGGAAAACAGGATAATCTTTCTCTATTTCATAAGAAGACACCTCTTGTGCCGTACTTGCTAATGAAACAAAGATCAATAAGCAAAAGCAGATTCGTTTCAACATTCGCATTTACTTTTATTATCGCACTACTTTTACCAATGCATTTCCATTCTTTACCGGATTCCATCCATCTTCTCCAACTAAGGTTTCTTCTATCTGGTATCCTTTCAGATTTTTGAGCTGATGAGAGAAAGTGGCACGGCCCTTTGGATTGGCGCCCTCTCCGAAACTCTCATATTCGGCATAGAATACCGTTTTCTCTGCATCCTTTTTCCCCCAGTTATGCCATCCGGCAGGTTGTATGTGTTTGCCTAGATTGCAACGAATAAATACTGCCTGCGCATAGGGACGCCATGGACGGGAAAGATAAACACCTTTCACGCCATCATCGGCAGTGAGCGTACAGTCATAGAACACATAGCCATACTTCTTTCCTGCATCCGTAGAAGGGGCTGTAACATACCCATCTCTCTTGCTATGAATATGGCAACGATTGAAGACAGCAGTAGACCAACCAAATATAAAATCGACAGAACCTTCTATATAACAGTCTTCATAATACTGACGACTGTTTTTTCCGTATGTATAAAGGGTATCCTGGAAACCAAGAAACCGGCAGTTTTTAAAAAAGATCCGATCAGCAGAAACAAAACAAGCTACGGCTTGCCCAACAGGTCCGACAGTATTTTCAAAGGTGATGTTCTCCGCATAAAAATCAGGAGCATAAATATAGCAGGTAGATGATCCGGAAGTTCCTTTGGTCTCTCCAAAAACATTCTTCTTATTGGCATAATCATCATAAGAAATCACAGCACCTTCCTGTCCTATCAGTGATATATTAATCTTACTCTCGGGTATTACCACCTTTTCTTTGTATATACCTTTGCGAACAAGAATAGTAGTACGCACATCCTTACGGAAATCAGGCACCGCATCTATAGCCTCCTGGATAGTGAAGAAATCACCACTGCCATCCTGCGCCACCACATAATTGTAATGACGGACATACTTTGCCAGCTCAGGAACTGCTTTTGCAATGGCATCTACCGCCAAACCGGCTACTACACGTCCCCCATATACATTGAGATGTGTATTATCTTCACGTCCTTTCGGGAAAGCCGGTACTTTATTGGGGGCTACCCACATGAATAGTTTTTTAGATTCTACCGGTCCCAACCCCTGCACCAGATCATGAGTAATCTTATTCATGTCAATAAAGGCCACTCCCAACTCTTTTGCCACATTGCGGGGAGACTCAAGATAGGCACCATGTGTATCAAATAAAGTATCACCCTCCTGAACCGGTTCTGTTTCTCCGGCATCGTGGCGTGTATCCTTGGTTATACTTGCATCCAGCGGACGGACAAAATTACGACGTACAATTGCATTGCAAAGGATGGGTATTCCTCCTTTCGTCCGGGTTTCATTTACAAAACGGCGCAGATTAGCATCAAAAGTTGTTCCGGGTACAGTGTGCCGGTCCTCTTTGGGCTTTTCATCGTTATGTCCGAACTGAATAATAACATAATCGCCTTTATTCACCTGGGAAATCACTTTGTCCCAACGTCCTTCATCAATAAAGCTTTTAGAACTACGTCCGTTTACCGCATGATTGTCAATACGTACCTCTTCACTGAAGAATCCGGGTAGCATCATCCCCCACCCACGTTCCGGATTGCCACCTGTGATATTTTTGTTAGCCATTGTGGAGTCGCCTATCATAAATATGGTAAGCACTGGTTTATCTGCTTTAAAAGCAGATAAGAGAAAGAAGATGCTCAATAGAGCTACCAGTTTGTTTTTCATTTTTGTCGAACTTATTTATATTGTTGTGCAAACTTACAGAGTTTTTAGCTGAATGCCGTATAAAAACCGTTGTTTTAGGTGGAATAATTGTATATTTGGACAGGTTTTTAAAATTTGAAGTATGAAAACAAGAAGTAAAACATTCATTTTAGAGAAGGAAAAAGTATGGGAACCGGCAGGTGAAGGGGTTGTTCGCCAGATTATGGGATACGACGGACAAGTGATGCTGGTAAAGGTAAAGTTTGAAGCGGGAGCTATAGGAACACCGCATACTCACTACCATACTCAGACTACATACGTGGCAAGCGGTAAATTCGAATTCACCGTAAACGGTGAAAAACAGATAGTAGAAACCGGAGACGGTATATATATTGAACCTGATGCAGAGCACGGATGCATTTGTCTGGAAGCCGGAATACTGATTGACTGCTTCAGTCCGATGCGGGCAGACTTCCTAAAATAAAAAAAAATAGAGGGTGCACAGGGAAACTGGTACACCCTCTTCTGCAAAGAACATCATCCCCGTAAGTCATCACGACTTTACTGCGGAGGGGAGACTTCTCTTTTATTCTATAATTACCATTTTTTGATTTTCCACCAATACGGAATTGTAGAGGTATATAGGTATATAAGAGTAGAATTCTATTTTCTATGCTTCTTATAGTTATCAAAAGGTAACAACGGACCCTCATACCATCATCGGATACAAATCTATGGGAGATATCGTTCTATGTTGGGTAGAAACTGATTAATTATGTGGAAATATTGTGCTCTTTCAACTATTTATACGGATACCAATTGCTACTATCGGTGAAAATATTCTCAATAGTGTAACGCAAAGCTTCTTTAGGGGTCAATTGTTTTGCCCACTTCACTCTCCCGGCGGTTACAGCGCCCTCACCGGTATTTCCAAACTCAGCATAACGGGCTGTCTTTTCATTTGCTTCATTGCGCCAATTGTCCCACCCTTCAGGACGGATATGACTTCCAAACTCACAATTGAGGAAAGTAGTAGATGCATAAGGACGCCAGGGACGCCCTAAATACACTTTAGTTACCCCGGGAACAGCCGTTAGTTTACAGTTTTTGAATACATAACCGAACGCTACATTTTCAGGAGTAGAAGCTGCTGTTATATAAGAATTTCGCTTACTATGGATAGTGCAACGCTCAAAGAGAGCAGTAGCAGGACCAAAGATAAAATCGGTAGTTCCTTCTATGTAGCAACTGGTAAACAGCAAACGCGCCCCTTCTCTACCTGTATATATCGTATCCTGATTTCCCAGAAAACGGCAATGGATAAACATCAACCTGTCACCTTCTGTATGTAGCGCTACCGCTTGCCCAAGCGGAGCTGCATTATTTTCGATGGTCAGGTTCTTGAAAGTAATGTCATTTCCTTCTACCTTAATAGTATAAGTGCGAAAAGTACCCATCTTATTAATATTGGCATGATCATCATACGTAATAATAGTACCCTCGGCACTCTCACCTACCAGTTGTACATTCTTAACCCACGAAGGAATAACCAGTTTTTCTTTATAAATCCCATCCTTTATATATATAGTAACGGTGTAATCCATAAAAGCACGAACAGCCTCCACCGCCTCCTGAATAGTACGATATTCTCCGGTACCATCACGCGCCACTACAATCGTATCTTGTTTCTGCTGTGCTTGTACCGTTCCGATACAAGCCAACAGCAGCAACAGACTTACTCTCACTAACCTTCTCATTATTTCTTCTGTAAACGTTCATACTCAAGACTCGCCATAATGAATGGCCCTACAGCTTTCGGGTCATTATCACGAATCGTCTCATTAATATAATAATCATAATCTCCCGAACGATAGTTCTTTCCACCCAGTCCGGCAACGGCACAGGCTTTCGTTATGGTCACCAAACCGTCATTGTCTACTTCGATAAAGTTATCCAGAATCCCTTTATACCCCTTCAATGCCACATCCAGGTAAGACTGATCGATGTATCCCATACGTACCGCTTTGAATAGAGCATACACAAACATAGTCGAACAGGAAGATTCAAGATAATTTCCTTTTTCACCACTCTTGTCGAGCACCTGATACCACAATCCGGTTTTCGGATCCTGAATTCGTTTCACCTGAGTTGCTATATTATTAAGGATAACAAGCATTGAATCACGCCCTGCTTCATGTTTCGGAATGAAATCGAGTGCATCTACAAAAGCCATTGCATACCACCCCATAGCACGTCCCCAGCTATGTTTCGATTGTCCTGTTACGGGATCGGCCCAACGTTCTTTACGACTCACATCACAAGCATGGCGATACAACCCATTCTGCGGATCATAAGTGTGACGGGCTACAGTAATAAACTGATTCACTACATCAGCATAATCCTTCACCTGATTGTTGCGAAAAGCATATTCTGCGTAAAAAGGAGAAGCCATGTAGATACCATCGAGCCACATCTGATTGGGATAAATCTTTTTATGCCAGAAACCACCATCCTCATTGCGTGGATGCGTGTCAAGCTGACTACGCAACAAATCAATTGCTTTCTTATACTTTTCATCTTTAGACTCTTCATAAATACGGAAAAGGAATTTCCCGGAATTCAGACGGTCAATATTGTATTCATGCAATTTATAAGTAACAATGCTACCATCATTATGAATCATCGTATCAGCATATGCCAGTGCATAATCAACTATTTTTTTATCACCATATGCATCATACACATCGAGCATTGCCTGAAGCTCCAGTCCATGACAGTAGTCCCATTTCAGTTTAGGCTGAAAATCGAGTTGCCAGGATTCGGGACAACGAATCATCTCCGACTCCGTCATTCGAACGGACCAAGGCAGTTTATCACTTACTTTCTGAGCAGACAGAGAAACAGAACAGAGCAAAGTTCCCAGGACAAAAATTTTACAAATCGAATTCTTCTTCATTCTCATTTTGGTTATCGGTAATTAGATTTATTCCTTTAATGGGACAAAGATAGCGAGTCTTTTTTTATACGGTGTGTAGATTTCGATTCAAATAGTGTATTTATAAGTTTTCGTGCGCGCAAACATTAAATTCGTGTGCGATAACGTAGTTTTTTAGCGTTTTTGGACAATTTTGGTAGTATTCAGACAAAATTTACAGCAAAAGAGACAATAAATATGTTGATTTACATCAAATAATGTGTATTTTTGACCCCAGAATCAGAACTAATAATTTTAAATCATTTATCATGAGTACAATTCAAAATGCGATGGGTAAAATGACAAACTACAGATGGACCATCTGCGCTATGTTATTTTTCGCGACAACAGTTAACTACCTCGACCGTCAGGTGCTATCGCTGACGTGGGATGAATTTATCAAACCTGAATTCCATTGGGACGAATCACATTACGGTACTATTACCTCTGTATTTTCCATTGTATATGCAATCTGCATGTTGTTTGCAGGACGTTTCGTTGATTGGATGGGAACAAAGAAAGGTTTCCTTTGGGCTATCGGTGTATGGTCACTAGGTGCATGTCTTCATGCAGTCTGCGGTATAGTAACTGAGCATGTAGTGGGTCTTCACAGTGCTGCTGAGCTAGCTGCTGCAACAGGTACTGTTGTAGTCACTATTGCTACTGTTAGTATGTATTGCTTCCTGGCTGCCCGCTGCGTATTGGCACTCGGTGAAGCCGGTAACTTCCCTGCAGCTATTAAAGTAACGGCTGAATACTTCCCTAAGAAGGACCGCGCTTATGCAACTTCTATCTTCAATGCCGGTGCTTCTATCGGTGCGTTGATTGCTCCGTTAACCATTCCAGTTCTTGCTAAATTCTGGGGTTGGGAAATGGCATTCATTGTTATTGGTGCCCTTGGTTTCATCTGGATGGGCTTCTGGGTATTCATGTATACTCCTCCCGCAAAGAGTAAACACGTGAATAAGGCTGAGTTGGAATACATCGAACAGGACAAACACGAAGTAGGTGGTACTTATGTAGAGGAAAAGAACGAAAAGAAGATGAAATTTTGGCAGTGTTTCAGTTACAAACAGACTTGGGCATTCGCTTTCGGCAAGTTTATGACAGACGGCGTATGGTGGTTCTTCCTCTTCTGGACTCCTTCTTATCTGTTCACACAGTTCGGTATCAAGACTTCAAGTGGTTTGGGTATGGGATTGATTTTTACGTTGTATGCAATCACCATGTTGTCTATCTATGGAGGTAAACTTCCTACTATCTTTATTAATAAAACAGGTATGAACCCGTATGCAGCCCGTATGAAAGCGATGTTGATTTTCGCATTCTTCCCGCTGGTAGTATTGCTGGCTCAACCGCTGGGTACTATCTCTCCATGGCTTCCTGTTATTATGATTGGTATAGGTGGTGCCGCTCACCAGTCCTGGTCAGCAAATATCTTCTCTACTGTAAGTGATATGTTCCCCAAAACAGCTATTGCAAGTATTACCGGTATCGGTGGTATGGCTGGTGGTTTCGGCTCTATGATCCTTCAGAAAGTAGCAGGTAACTTATTTGTATATGCTTCCGGTTCAACAATTGTAGACGGAAACGAAGTGGAAATGACACCAGACTTGCTGGCTCAGGGTGCACAGTTTGTACGTCCGGCTATGGAATTCATGGGATTCTCCGGTAAACCAGCCGGTTATTTCATTATCTTCTGCGTTTGCGCAGTAGCCTATCTTGTTGGTTGGATTGTAATGAAAGCTTTGGTACCGAAATACAAACCTATCGTACTGGAATAATCTTTCACACACAAGATTTATAAATAGCAAAGAGCTGTGTCAACGAATGGTTGATGCAGCTCTTTTTTTCCTTATCTTTGTCCCCCATGGAAAAAGAGGAAATCAAAGAGTCTTTCGACATCCTGCTCACTGCTTGTTGTACTCAGGATGACAAACTCGGCATAGCTTATAAACAAATGCGCGACCTGCTCGAGCGTCTTTGTCGTAGCCAAATGCCAAATGAAAGTCTGCAAATGACCGATCTGTCCGCACGAATCAGCTTCGTAGCAGCACGCATAGAATTATCCATTGCAGAACAAAACCGTTTACATACCTTCCGTCTCACTTCAAACGCTGTTTTAAACCGAAGAGAAGTTCCCCAACGAGAGAAACTACTGCGTGATGCGAAAACTATTGCCTTTTTCCTGAAGAAACTTTGCGGAACCGATATCCCCGAAACATTGTATCGGCTACTCCCTAAGGCAGATGCTACTTATATCGTTGCTCCACTGGCTCACAAACAAGTAGAAAGAATGCGGGTCTGTTTTCAATATTCAGATGAATTCTTTTTATATGTCAATCCGCTGGATAGTATTACCGACGAACCATTGCGAGTGCGATACAACATTCCACAAATAAATGAAGAGTTCACGGAAACCTGTAAACTTCTCTGGCGACATGCACAAATCAACCTCCTCGATGTGGCTATTGACAAGGAAGGAATACTCACTCCCTCTTTCATCGTTCTTGAACCGGATTACCTGATAGATATCAGTTCGCTGGCAGAATGTTTTCGCGACTACGGGCACCATCCCGCCAACTATCTGCTGGCACGTTTGCAACCCATAGAGAATGCACGTCCCTTACTCTTGGGAAATATTGCCAACCTCTTTTTAGACGAATGGATCCATGCGGACGGAGAAGTGGACTACCGTTCGTGTATGCAGAAAGCTTTCCGCCGCTACCCTATCGAACTGGCAGCTTGTGCCGATTTACAGGATAAGGAAAAAGAACGGCAGTTCTTTGACGACTGCAAAAAACATTTTGAACATATCCGGGAGGTAGTGACCGATACTTTCCACGCCCCCGGTTATGAAATGGATAAAACAGATGCCGTACTGGAACCTTCTTATATTTGCGAAGCATTGGGGTTGCAGGGACGTCTGGACTACATGCAGCGGGATATGTCATCATTCATCGAAATGAAATCCGGAAAAGGTGACGAATACAGTATCCGTAACAAAATAGAGCCCAAAGAAAATAATAAGGTACAGATGCTTCTCTACCAGGCAGTGCTCCAGTATTCGATGAAAATGGATCACCACCGGGTAAAAGCTTACCTACTATATACGCGTTATCCGTTACTCTATCCCGCCCGCCCGTCATGGGCAATGGTACGTCGGGTTATCGATTTGCGTAATCGCATTGTAGCCGACGAATATGGTATTCAGTTACGTAACAGTCCGGAATATACAGCCAAAAAGTTACAGTCAATCAATGCCGAAACACTAAATGAACGAGGGCTTCATGGACGTTTCTGGGAACAATTCCTTCGTCCTTCCATTGATGTATTTGCCCAACGCCTCTCGGCACTCTCTTCTTTGGAGCAGGCTTATTTTTACACAATCTACAACTTCATCACCAAAGAGCTATACACCTCTAAATCAGGTGATGTAGATTATGAAGGCCGCACAGGAGCAGCCGCTTTATGGCTTTCAACACTAGCTGAAAAATGTGAGGCCGGAGAAATTCTATATGACCTTCGTATCAAAGAAAACCATGCTGCCGATGAACACAAAGCAAGTATTATCCTATCTAGAGGGGAGATCCGGGAAGAAGCTCTACCTAATTTCCGCCAAGGGGATGCCATAGTCTTATACGAACGCAACACGGATACAGACAACGTCACCAATAAAATGGTATTCAAAGCCAACATAGAATCTCTCACCGAAAATGAAATACACATCCGGTTGAGAGCTACCCAACAAAATACGTCCGTCCTTCCTCCTGAAAGTCTGTACGCTATCGAACATGATACAATGGACACTACTTTCCGAAGCATGTATCAGGGATTGTCGGCTTTTGCATCGGCCACTCAAAAGCGCAGAGATTTGCTGCTTGCCCAGCGTCTTCCCGCTTTCGATGAAACTTTTTCCACCCGTATTTCTACTACACCGGATGACTTCAGCCGTGTTGCTCTCAAAGCACAGGCAGCACAGGATTACTTTCTGCTGATAGGACCTCCTGGCACGGGAAAAACCTCTTGTGCCCTGAAAAAAATGGTGGAGACTTTCTATCAGGAAGAGAATACGCAAATACTTCTCCTATCATATACCAATCGGGCTGTAGACGAAATCTGTAAATCCCTCTCTTCCATACAGCCTGAAGTAGATTTTATCCGTGTCGGTAGTGAACTTTCCTGTGACGAAGCCTATCGCAACCACCTGATAGAAAATGAACTATCCCTCTGTAGCCGCCGTTCGGAAGTGGTGGAAAGGATCACCCGTTGCCGGATATTCGTAGGTACAGTAGCCTCTATCTCCGGTAAACCGGAATTGTTCAGACTAAAAACGTTTGATGTAGCCATCATTGACGAAGCCACCCAAATTCTTGAACCACAGTTGTTAGGTATTCTCTGTGCACGTAACACAACAGGCAACGATGCCATTGGCAAATTCATCCTTATCGGAGACCATAAGCAGCTGCCGGCCGTAGTTCTTCAACGAGAAGAGCAATCAGAAGTACATGACGAACAGTTGCGTGCCATCGGGTTGACAAATCTCAAAGACTCTCTCTTTGAACGTCTCTATCGAGCCGTTAGAGAATTGACAATGGACAATGAACAGTTGACAGTTAGGCAGTTGACAGTTGACAGTGGACAATTGACAGTGGACAATTGCGATGCAACATGCACACAGCGCAGCAACTGTCCACAGTCAACTGTCAACTGTCAACTGCCTAACTGTCAACTGTCAACTGTCAGTTGTCAATTCTCCTTCGATATGCTTTGCCGGCAAGGACGTATGCACCCGGAAGTAGCCCTCTTTGCCAACCACACTTTCTACGAAGGGCGCCTACTCCCTGTAGGACTCCCTCATCAACAGGAAGATTCATCAGCCATTACCCGCCTTGCTTTTTATCCCTCCGAACCGGAACCTGCAGGTGCTTCCGCCAAAATGAATCACTCCGAGGCTCGTATCGCAGCCCGTTTGGCTCTGACAATCTATCAAAAAGAAGGAGCAGAGAACTTCAATACGACACGTACTTTGGGGATCATCACCCCCTATCGCAGTCAGATAGCACTTATCAAACAAGAAATAGCCCGGCTGAACATCCCTGCACTCAATGAAATATTGATTGATACTGTAGAGCGTTTTCAGGGAAGTGAACGGGATATTATTATTTATTCATTTTGCATCAATTACCCCTATCAGCTCAAATTTCTCTCAAACCTGACAGAAGATAATGGAATATTGATAGATCGTAAATTAAACGTAGCCATGACCCGTGCCCGGAAACAAATGTTTATCACCGGAGTGCCTGATCTACTGGAACTAAACCCTATCTATCTGAGTCTGATAAAACTGGCAAATAAGCAAGTTTGTTTTAAATAACATTTGCAATCATTAGCCTTTATTCTTTCTTTATGCGGTTTATTAACACCTGAATAGCGAACAAACCGCTATATTTGCGCTACGTTTTTTTCATAGAGATTTAGATTTAAGGTTAGAAGAATTGTGGAAGTCGTGAGACTTCCCTTTTTTTCGCTTTAACGTTTACTGCCATAAAGAATTCATGATACATTGAATTCGCTTCAATCTAAAGGCAAGTAAACAAGAAAAGCCCCTTCGAGAGAAGAGGCTTTTTATGCTTCTCGCAAAGAGAAGTATGCCAGATGGTATTCATTATCCATTCGGATAGGCTATTCTACCGGTATACATATTTCCGTCAATAATTCTTCCGGAGGAGTCGATTCCGGACTATTCAGATAGGATTCATACCCACGTGAATTGCTGACCGTATAGCCACCCTGTGGTATCCAATGCCCGTAAATAGTGTCATATACGGCACCCAAATTAGCATAAGGTCCTTTGTAGAGAAATATCAGGTACTTTCCTCCCGGAATCTCTTTCACGCCAATCTCTCCTCTGGGTTGTGCAGGCGAGGGCACAGTAAAACAGACATCTGTCCGCAGATTCTTCGGTTCGGTCACCTTTGGATCATCATGGTAGATACAAATATATTCCATATAGCGGGTATCTATTTTCTCTTCGCTCACGTAAGCATATAATTTCTTCCATGCTTCGCAATATGCCAGAGCCATATACGCTCCTGTCAATCGGACATAAATTACCTGTTTCGGTTGCTGTTCGCGTACTTCCATTGTCACGTCCAGTGCCGGATTTATTTCTAATGGTTTCATAATAACGTGGTCTTTATTGTTTCTATACTCATTGGGTGAAATACCATAGAACTGCTTAAAGATTTTCGACAACGAAGAAGGAGAACCATAACCTATCTGATAAGCAATATCACTCACAGACATTGAACTGTAACGTAGTAACCGGGCTGCAGTCTCGATCCTTGTGCGTACAATAAATGCTCCCAACGGTTCATGCAAAAACGCTTTCATAATGCGGTGGAAATGATAGGGTGAGAAATGGGAAATTTCGGCCAGTTTTTCCAGGTCAATCTCTTCACCCAAATGATTGTTAATGTACTCAATCACAATATTGACACATCTGTGATACTCTTCAGTTGTTGATGTTCTTTGCTCCATATTCTTTGATTATTTCACACTGCAAAGATAGACGTACTTATCAAAGGAATCTTTTCCAATCTTGCTAATTTAGAAGATTATTATGTACTTTTGCCATAAACATACAAAAAAGATGAAAGATATAGAGATTATAGCATTCGACGCTGACGACACCCTATGGAGTAACGAACCTTTCTTCCAGGAGATTGAACGGAAATTTGCCGATTTATTAAGCATATACAAAGACACAAAAGAAATTTCTGCCGAACTATTCAAAACAGAAATGAATAACTTAGAGTGTTATGGTTATGGAGCAAAAGGATTTACGCTGTCGATGATAGAAACTGCCCTGCGTATCAGTAACCACAATGTATCAGCCGAAATAATAAACGAGATCCTGTCTTTGGGCAAGTCGCTGCTCAATATGCCGATAGAATTATTGCCAGGAGTAGAAGAAACCCTCCGAACATTAAAACAAAGCAATCGCCATCGGCTAATAGTAGCTACCAAAGGAGACCTGCTCGACCAACAGCGGAAATTGCAACGTTCGGGGTTGGCTTCTTATTTCGATTATGTAGAAATCATGTCGGACAAAACCGAAAAAGAATATGCTAAGCTAATAAATACACTGCAAGTACCCCCCGAAAAATTCATGATGATAGGTAACTCCCTAAAATCAGATATCCAGCCGGTATTAGCCATTGGCGGATACGCGGTACATGTACCGTTTGAGGTGATGTGGCAACACGAAGTTGTAGAAAACTTCGAGCATCCCAGACTCCGAAAGGTAAAAAGGATGGGAGAGATAGTGATTAGTGATTAGTGAGCTGCGCTATGATCCGCATGGCACTAATCACTAATCACTGCTCACTAATCACTCTTTTTGTCCTTAATCATCAAGATACTCATTTCATAGAGCAAATAGAGAGGAATTGCCACAACGCTCAATGTAAACGGATCACCTGTAGGAGTAATGATAGCGGCGGCTATTACAATCACGACAATTGCATGCCGGCGATATTTCCGAAGAAATGTTTTATTGACAAGCCCCAGTAGTGATAGCAACCATGTGACCAAAGGCAATTCAAACGCCAGTCCCATACAGAGTACCAGCATCATAAAGTTATCTATATAAGAATTTAATGAGATTACATTCTCGATCTCCGCACTAAGCTGATAAGTGGAGAGGAAACGAAGTGTAAGCGGATAAACCATAAAATATCCCAGCAATACACCCAGAAAAAACATAACTGTACCTATACTAAGCGCTTTCCTCACACCACGCCTCTCTTTAGGATAAAGTGCCGGATTGATAAAACGCCATATTTCAAAGAAAATATAGGGCATAGCAGTCACTACCGACATCCAAAAAGCGGTAGACATATGTATAAAGAAAGGAGCTGCCAAATTGATATTTACCAGCTTTACTTGGAATTCCTGCGTAAAAAAGTCATCCGTCAGGTCAAACTTCTCACCAATATACCTCAACAGATCATAGAACACGAAGTCATTGTGGCAAGGAGCCAGCACCACGCTGTCAAATAAATAAGGCATAGCGATGAAATATCCCACCGCCAACACAAACCAGACTCCAATGACACGAAACAACACCCGGCGCAGTTCATCCAGATGGTCCCAGAAAGTCATTTCAGCCATGGTTATTTCTTATCCTTGTCCGTTGTTTTAGCCGGTTCGTCAATCTCGTCCTTCGCTTTATTGATTTCATCTTTCGCTTCATTCACACCGTCTTTGAAGCTTTTCACACCTTTACCAAGGCCACGCATCAGCTCGGGAATTTTCTTTCCACCAAAAAGTAACAGAATTACAAGTGCAATAATAATCCATTCGGAACCACTGGGCAGGAAGCCTAATAATAACAAGTTTATCATAAGATATATAGTATATATAAGTTTTTCGGGACAAATATAGTGATTTCACCACAGAGGACAAAACCTTTAACTCCTTTATGGAGTTAAAGGAAATGGAGAAGGGAGAATGGAGAGGGGAGAAGGAAAGAGACTGCGCTATTAGGCCGCATGGCACTTCTCCATTCTCCCTTCTCCCTTCTCCATTTCTTATTCCTGATAATATACCCTCTTCACCCGCGTAGAGATGCTTGTGAAGATTTCATAAGGAATAGTATCCAATGTATCCGAAAGCACAGTTATAGGCAGTTCATCACCAAAGATTATGGCTGCATCGCCCTCCTGGCAATCGATATCAGTTACATCAATCATACAGACATCCATGCAAATATTACCCACATAAGGCGCTTTCTTCCCATTCACCATACAATAAGCATGTCCACACCCTAAATGACGGTTCAACCCGTCTGCATAACCAATCGGAATAGCAGCAATACGCGAAGCCCGGGTCAGATGTCCTTTCCGGCTATATCCCACCGTATCTTCTGCGGGCACATCCCGTATCTGCAGAATAGTAGTTTTAAGCGTACTGACATTATTTATAATAGAGTTATCAATCGGGCTGACTCCATAAAGTCCTATACCCAACCGAACCATATCAAATTGTGCATCAGGAAAACGTTCTATTCCTGCCGTATTACAGATATGCCTCAGGATTTTATGCGGAAAAGCAGCCTGCAGCTCTTTGGAAGCCCGTTCGAATATCTCAATCTGACCACGTGTAAAAACATCGAACTGAGGAGAATCACTCCCTACAAAATGGGAGAATACCGAACGCGGAATCAGTGCATTCTGATTCTTCAACCGACGTATCAGCACAGGCACTTCTTCTTCGGAGAAACCCAAACGATGCATGCCCGTATCAAGTTTGATATGTACCGGGAAGTTTGTAATGCCTTCTTTCTCCGCCGCTTTTACCAGCGCATCGAGCAAGTGGAAGTTATAAACTTCAGGCTCGAGCTTGTAATCAAACATTGTCTTGAATGCAGTCAATTCCGGATCCATAATCATAATAGAAGAAGTAATACCCGCTTTACGCAGTTCCGCTCCTTCATCGGCCACGGCCACGGCCAAGTAATCCACCTGGTGTTCCTGCAATGTTTTGGCTATCTCATAAGAACCGGCTCCATAGGCCGAAGCCTTAACCATACATACCATTTTTGTTGCAGGCTGAAGCATAGAGCGATAATGATTCAGATTGGCCACCATAGCCCCCAAATTTACCTCCAGTATCGTTTCGTGTACTTTCAACTCCAACCTGTCAGAAACAAGATCAAAATTGAATGCACGGGAACCTTTAATCAATATCACCTCATCATGCAGATTTTGAAACACATCCGACTCCATCAACTCTTCCGTAGTATGGAAGAAGTACTTCTCTATCTCAAAACGGGCAGCACTGGAAAATATCTCCGGTCCCACACCTATTATTTTGTCAATGCCACGACTTTGTACCAATTGGGCTACCTTACGATAAAGAGTCGTGGTACTCTGTCCGGTCTCTAATATATCCGACAGGATGAGTGTACGTTTCATCCCTTTTCCTTTTACTTCAGAGCGCCTTACGAGAAAGTCAAGAGCAATATCAAGCGATGCCAGATCGGAATTATAACTATCATTGATAAGTACACATCCATGTTTTCCTTCCTTCACTTCAAGACGCATGGCCACAGGTTCGAGCCGCACCATTCGTTCTGTGATCTGATCGGCAGGCATCATCAGATAAAGACAGGCAGCAAGGCAATTCAGTGAGTTTTCAATAGAAGCATCATCAATAAAAGGAATACAGAAGGTATTGTCCATCTCCAGATAACGATAAGAAATTACCGTATGATCTTCCTTTTTTACCACCCTGCTTATATACAAAGGACGTTCTGCATCCCGGCAGCTCCATGCTATCTCACGGGCAGTGAGCATTGACTTACTCACACAATTGCTTATCAACTCATTGTCGGCATTGTAAATTACGACATCGCAATTTTTAAAAAGACTCAGTTTTTCCATACACTTCTCCTGCAAAGAAAAGAAGTTCTCCTGATGTGCCCCGCCAATATTAGTCAGGATGCCAATAGTTGGCTTTATCATATTCTGTAAAGCACGCATCTCTCCCATCTCAGAGATACCAGCCTCAAAAATTGCCAATTCAGCTTCTTCATTCATCTGCCATACAGAGAGAGGAACGCCGATCTGAGAATTATAACTACGAGGCGAACGTACAATCACCCGATCCGGACTCAACAATTGATGCAACCACTCCTTTACAATCGTTTTTCCATTACTTCCGGTAATGCCGATAACCGGTATCTGAAATCGTTCACGATGTAATTCCGCCAACTTCTGAAGAGCCTTCAGAGGATTACCGACGATTAGAAAATTGACAGTTGACAGTTGACAATTGACAGTTGCTGCACTGCCTGCATGCTGCATAGCAATTGTCAATTGTCCATTGTCAACTGTCAATTCATTAAACTCTTCCTGAGTGACAACAAAATTTCGTACACCACGTTCATAAAGCTCAGGAATATAACGTGCTCCTTTATTTCGTTTGGTAGTCAGGGCAAAAAAAAGAGTTTCTTCGGGGAAGCTGAGAGAACGACTGTCAGTCAACAGCCAGTCAATAGTTGCTTCATGGGTACCCACCCTGCGAGCACCTATACATTCGGTTATAGTTTCAATCGTATACAACATAATAATTATTCAATTTAATAATGTGCAAATATGCCAATGTACCATTCGGCATATCTTCGGAAAATATAGCGCAGCCAATTGGCATATTGGCACATTGGCATATTATTTCTACATTATTCAAACTCTAAGTACGGGTATTTTCGGTTAAGTCGTTCTATTTTTAACACAATTTGTCCTAAAAATCTTTTATGTTCCTCTGAGCCCGGATGAAAGGGGCGGTGTGCCTGCGCCTTGCGGATACTTTCACATTCTTCCATAATCTTTTTCGTTTCATCAGAGAAGAAAGCTTCGGAAAAACGTTCCCACAAATAACGGATAGCCACGGGAGACGGATGCAACATGTCATCGGCATAAAAACGATAGTCGCGAAGCTCGTCAAGTACAATCTCATAAGAAGGAAAATAGAAAACGAATTCAGGGAAAAGAGTTTGTAGTTGTTCGGTAGCCAGCAACAGGGTGGCTTTACTAATCTGATTGGCATGCATGCCATCGCGTATATGCCGAATGGGACTAACAGTAAGAAGTACTTTCAAGCCGGGATTCTGTTCCCGAAGTTCACGAAGCAGGCATGTATATTCCTTCACGATCTCTTCAACTGCAAGCTTTCGGCGTACAAATAACTTTTCCGGCTGTTTATGGCAGTTTGATACAATGCGTTTATTTTCTCCCTGTTCATACACCCAGGCTGTTCCCCAGGTGAGCAGCAGCCAATCGACATCCTTTATTCGGGCATGAGCCTGTTGCAAGCGCGTATTGATATTCTGTAATACATCATTCGGCAATGCCGCCGAAAATGCTCCGTGATGCATCGCACTATGCCAACAGTCGCGAAAGAAAAATAAATCGGAAGTCGTATATGTTTTTCCCGAAAGTATTTGTCTTAATGCCTCCGAGACAGATAACGGGTTATATAGTATCCCAAAAGGGTTGATATCACAACGAAAGAAATTATCTTTCAGCAGATTGCCGATATTCTCTGCAAAACAGGACCCTAACAGTAATAATTGCCGGGCATGAGTGATAGGTGGCAATCCTTTGGGTAATTCAACGAGGGTGGTAAAGTTCATAATAATATACCAATTGAATAATATGCTAATGTGCCGATTGGCTACGTTGTATTTTACGAAACCACATCAAATGATAATCGGCACATTATTAATACGGCGAAAATATAGAAAAACTCCGAAACAGAGAAGAGGCAGATAAGTTTTTTAGCCGATAAGGTGCAGTATTTCTTCAAAGCCAACATTTATATAATCGTACGTACACCTTAATTTATTGAAATAATAATCTAATTTTTATCTAAATGAAAATCGTAAATAACTCGAAAAGCATAAGGGTAAACCATCTTCTGAGAGTAACCAATTATAGCAAAACTGCTATCGCCGCCCTGACATTGACATTCAGCATAACGACATTTACTGCCTGCAGTAACGACGGAAATACGCCCGAAGTGATATCCGTAAAGGATGTAGAAGGTAGCTATGAGGGTAAAGCAAACATTACATTCATTGAATCGAGCACTTCGCCAACCCCAATTCCCCAAATAGAAGTGGAGACCACACTCAAAGAAGATACAATCTACTTCGGAAAATTCCCGACTGATGTTTTGATAACCAACATTGTGGGAGAAGAGAAAGCACCCGAAATCATTGAACTCGCAGGTGATATCAGCTATAAAGTAGGTTACAAACCGGCATTCAATGAAGGTTACACGCAAATATTGCAGACTTTAGATCCTAAACCTCTGAAATTTACAATCGAAATTCCTTCTAAAGAAGAAGGCCAACCGGATGTTATGGAAATAGAAGCAACGATTTCTGCTACGGACAAAGGAATATTCACCTATCAAGACAAGACACTGAAATTTAAACTGATAGTTGAAAGTGCTAAACTCAATGGAAAACCTTGCGAAGGTATCTCAATGGAAGATATAGTATTCGAAATGAATAAGAAATAGGATTCTTCGTCAATTTAGTTAGAAACAGAACCTTAATAGACTGATGAGCCAATCTTGTTAACATTGAGTGAAATGTCAGGATGGAATTAATAAATGTTTCAAAAAATGCAGTTAGCCTGTCTTTTTATTCTTATATGGCTAATTTCCATGACACCCTTATTCTAATTATTGCTGTAACTGGAGAATAAACTGCATAACAATATAAATTATTATGCGTGTTGCGTTGTATATTTTTTCACTTTTGGATAGTTATGCACATTTAGTCGGCATGTTATCCTGATTTTCCCGCTATGATAAGTTCGGTTTCTCTACGAGAAAAAATAAAACCGTCTTAAATAACGTTTTCCGACGCTAACTGACAAGTAAATTCGCTCCAATCTTAACTATTAAAAGTATAATCAAAAAATTCATAAACCTAAATTATGCAATGAATATCCCAAGAAATAAGATGTTTTTATCATGTAATCCTCTGCAAACCGTACAATGGGAATAATCAAAACCGGAAATGACGAAGATTTTTATCACTTGTGAGAACCCTCCCTTAAATTAGAGGATTACAGAGGATCAGGAATATCACTTTGTCAAATTGTAAATAGGCATGTACTGTATATTTCTATCATAGAACATTCAGAACTGTACAAAAATAAATCTTTCAACTAAATTGCCAAAGAACCACAAATAGCATAGAAAAAGGACTGCCGAAAAGTAAAGTCCCCGCCCCTACCAGATAGAGGTCAATAAACAATTCAACTCATATTCTTTTATACCTTTTTCAATAATATGATCGGTATCATACCAAAGTATTCTGATCGGAGCGAAAGGGTATGTAAAAATCCCGTTTGGAATCTTATATAAAAGAGCACGCTAAGTCTGTTTCGTTTTTCATGTCATTTTATTGTTTCTATTTGTAAAAGAGCTGTACTACAACAGTACATTTGCAGAAATCTCCAGCACGTATTTACATTAATTTATACAAAAAAACATCATTTCTGCTTTTTCCAATTAAAAAAGAACGTCTTTCCTTTTCTTTTCGTATTTTTGCATATCAATTCAGTCAGAACATGAAAAATGAACCCACATATAACTTGCTAAACGCCCTGAATACTCCCGAAGATTTGCGACGGCTCACGCCTGAACAACTGCCTGAAGTATGTGACGAACTAAGGCAAGACATTATTAAAGAAGTTTCCTGCAACCCGGGCCATTTTGCCGCCAGTCTGGGGGTGGTGGAGCTCACGGTGGCTCTGCATTATGTATTCAATACACCTTATGACCGCATCGTCTGGGATGTGGGTCATCAGGCTTACGGACACAAAATTCTCACCGGACGCCGCGACACCTTCTCCACCAACCGGAAACTGGGAGGCATCCGTCCCTTCCCATCGCCCGAAGAGAGCGAATATGATACGTTTACTTGTGGGCATGCCTCAAACTCCATTTCGGCTGCGTTGGGTATGGCAGTGGCAGCCATGAAAAAAGGAGAACTGGGCCGCCACGTAGTAGCTGTTATCGGCGATGGTTCAATGAGTGGCGGACTGGCTTTTGAAGGGCTCAACAATGCATCGGCTACCCCAAACAACCTGCTTATCATACTGAATGATAACGACATGGCTATTGACCGTAGCGTAGGTGGAATGAAACAATACCTGTTCAACCTGACCACCTCCAACCGCTACAATCAATTACGGTTCAAAATCTCACGCCTGCTTTTCAAAATAGGACTGCTGAACGAAGATCGCCGGAAAGCACTCATCCGCCTGGGGAACAGCCTGAAATCACTTGTTGCCCAGCAACAGAATATTTTTGAAGGAATGAACATCCGCTATTTCGGGCCAGTGGACGGACATGATGTAAAAAATATCGCCCGTATCCTACGGGATATCAAAGATATGCAAGGGCCTAAAGTGCTCCACCTGCACACCCTGAAAGGGAAAGGATTCGAACCGGCAGAAAAGCACCCGGGTATTTGGCATGCACCCGGCAAGTTTGATCCTAAAACAGGAAAACGTCTGGTTGCCGACACAAACGGATTACCACCACTCTTCCAGGATGTCTTCGGACATACCCTGATTGAGTTGGCGCAGCAAAACCCGCGCATTGTAGGAGTCACTCCTGCCATGCCTACAGGATGTTCCCTGAACTATATGATGGAACAGATGCCGGATCGTGCATTCGATGTCGGTATAGCCGAAGGACATGCCGTGACTTTCTCCGGAGGAATGGCAAAGGACGGTATGCTGCCTTTCTGCAATATTTACTCCTCTTTTATGCAACGGGCTTATGACAATGTAATTCATGATGTAGCTATTCAGAAACTGCCGGTGGTGTTGTGTCTCGACCGCGCCGGTCTGGTGGGCGAAGACGGCCCAACGCATCACGGCATGTTCGACTTAGCGTATATGCGTCCGATACCCAACCTCACCGTAGCATCGCCCATGAACGAACACGAATTGCGCAAGCTGATGTATACCGCCCAACTGCCGGATAAAGGACCATTCGTGATACGATATCCACGCGGACGAGGAGTATTGGTAGACTGGAAATGTCCGTTGGAGGAAATTCCTGTAGGACGTGGAAGAAAACTGAAAGAAGGAAACGACTTGGCTGTCATCACCATTGGTCCCATAGGTAATACAGCCGCCAAAGCCATAGCGCGGGTGGAGAAAGAACAGCCCGGAAGAAGTATTGCCCATTATGACCTGCGTTTTCTTAAACCACTGGATGAAGAGCTACTTCATGAAATAGGGAAACAATTCAGACACATCGTGACCATAGAAGACGGAATCAGAGCCGGAGGTATGGGCAGTGCGGTGTTGGAGTTTATGGCAGATCACGAATACACTCCCGAAATACGACGCATAGGTATACAAGATCATTTCGTAGAACATGGAACAGTTGCACAGTTGTATGCACTCTGCGGATTGGATGAAGAAGGAATAGTGAAGGAGTTAGAGAAGGGAGAAGTAGAAAAAATGAAAAAGTGGAAGAAAGATGACAAAGAAAGAAGCTATCAAGCTGTTTGAAGAGAAAAAAGTACGTGCCATGATGGAGTATAAAGTAAGTGCTGGAAATAAATTAAAACGCAGATTAACGCAAATTTTCGCAGACGGTAAGGCTACGTTATATTTGAGGAAAGATATTCTTTACGTTAATCTATGCTAATCTGCGTTTCAAGACTTGTTTAATACTTAAAACAAAAAAAGAACAGCAATAAGCAGAAATGAAAATAATCATAGCCGGTGCCGGTAATGTAGGCACACACCTCGCCAAATTATTATCCCGCGAGAAGCAGGATATCATATTGATGGACGACGACGAAGAGAAACTCAGCGCGTTGAGTAATAACTTTGACCTCATGACTGTCACCGCCTCCCCTTCTTCCATCTCCGGACTGAAAGAGGTAGGAGTAAAGGAAGCCGATCTGTTTGTAGCAGTCACCCCGGACGAGAGCCGGAACATGACAGCCTGTATGCTGGCTCATAATCTGGGAGCACAGAAAACAGTAGCCCGCATTGATAACTACGAATACTTGTTGCCCAAAAACAAAGAGTTTTTCAAGAAATTAGGCGTAGACTCATTGATTTACCCCGAAATGCTGGCAGCCAAAGAAATAGTATCATCTATGAGAATGAGCTGGGTACGCCAGTGGTGGGAGTTCTGTGGCGGAGCGCTTATCTTAATCGGTGCCAAAATGCGTGAAAAAGCCGAAATTCTGAATATACCGCTTCACCAGTTAGGTGGCCCCACTATTCCTTATCACGTGGTAGCCATCAAGCGAGGTACGGATACAATCATCCCCCGGGGAGATGATGTTATTAAACTGAATGACATCGTCTATTTCACTACCACCCGTAAATACATTCCCTACATACGTAAGATAGCGGGTAAGGAAGATTACGCCGATGTGCGTAATGTAATGATTATGGGTGGAAGCCGTATTGCCGTACGTACAGCCCAATATGTGCCGGATTACATGCAAGTGAAAATCGTAGATAATGATATCAGTCGTTGCAACCGACTCACAGAATTACTGGACGACCGTACCATGATTATCAACGGAGACGGACGCGACATGGATCTACTTATCGAAGAAGGATTAAAAAACACAGAGGCTTTCGTAGCGTTGACCGGAAATTCGGAAACGAATATTCTAGCTTGCCTGGCAGCCAAACGTATGGGTGTTGACAAAACAGTAGCAGAGGTAGAGAATATCGACTATATCGGTATGGCAGAGAGCTTGGATATCGGTACAGTCATCAATAAAAAGATGATTGCCGCCAGCCATATCTATCAAATGATGCTGGACGCAGATGTCAGTAATGTAAAATGCCTTACATTTGCCAACGCAGATGTAGCTGAATTTACAGTTAAAGCTGGTTCTAAAGTAACCAAACATCTCATCAAGGATTTAGGATTGCCCAAAGGAACCACCATTGGAGGTATGATCCGTAACGGAGAAGGTATATTAGTGACCGGTGACACACAAGTAAATGCAGGAGATCACGTAGTGGTGTTCTGCTTGAGTATGATGATAAAGAAAATCGAAAAATACTTTAATTAATGGACAGTTGACAATTGACAATTGACAGTTACTATGCAGGAAATTACGTAGCCAACTATTAATTGTCAACTATCAATTGTCAACTGTCAACTGTCAACTAAAGAAATGATTAATTCAAAAATGATATATCGCATCATAGGGTTTCTGTTATTAATAGAGACAGCTATGTTGTTGTGTTGCGGAGGAGTGTCATTGCTCTATCGGGGAGACGACCTGCCAAGCTTCCTGCAATCGGCGGGTATTACGGCATGTGTAGGATTTCTGTTACTTCTTATCGGACGGGGAGCAGAAAAACGCTTGGGACGTCGTGACGGATATGTCATCGTCAGTGTAGCCTGGGTAGCTTTCTCACTTTTCGGCATGTTGCCATTTTATCTGAGTAGCTATATACCCTCTGTCACAAATGCTTTCTTTGAAACAATGTCCGGTTTCAGCAGCACAGGAGCAACCATACTGGATGACATCGAGCGACTGCCACACGGACTTCTTTTCTGGCGCAGCATGACGCAGTGGATCGGAGGATTGGGAATCGTATTTTTTACAATCGCCGTACTTCCCATTTTCGGAGTAGGTGGTATTCAGGTATTTGCTGCCGAAGCCAGTGGCCCCACACACGATAAGGTGCATCCGCGTATTGGTATCACAGCCAAATGGATCTGGAGTATTTATGCCGGACTGACAGGGGCACTTATCATTTTACTGATGCTGGGAGGTATGGATGTGTTCGATAGTATTTGCCATGCATTTGCTACTACGGGAACAGGCGGTTTCTCTACCAAACAGGCCAGCATTGAATTTTATCATTCTCCTTATATAGAATATGTAATCTCTATATTCATGTTTGTATCGGGTATAAATTTCACCTTATTATTATTGTTTGTCAACGGTAAATTCAGGAAGTTTATTCATGATGCCGAGTTAAAATGGTATCTCTGGTCAGTCATAGGCTTTACCGCTTTCATCGCAATAGTACTTTACTATAATAGTTCAATGGGAGTTGAAGAGGCTTTTCGTAAGTCGCTTTTTCAGGTAGCCTCCCTGCACACTTCTACCGGCTTTGCAACAGCAGACTATATGACATGGCCTTCTGTGTTGTGGGGTACACTAACCGTTATTATGATTATAGGAGCTTGCGCAGGAAGTACTACAGGAGGAATGAAATGCATCCGTTTATTGATATTGGCTAAGATATCCAGAAATGAATTCAAACATATTACACATCCCAATGCAGTGCTTCCGGTGCGTGTAAACAAACAGGTGATATCACCTTCCATACGCTCTACGGTACTGGCATTTTCTTTCTTGTATGCAGTGCTGATTATTGTCGGCACTCTGGCAATGATGGGCATGGGAGTAGGTTTATTAGAGTCATTGGGATGTACTATATCGAGTCTGGGAAACATGGGGCCGGGCCTCGGTCTGTGTGGCCCAGCTTATTCATGGAATGAACTGCCCGACATGGGAAAATGGTTAATGTCATTCTTTATGTTACTTGGACGACTCGAACTGTTCACTGTATTATTATTGTTTAGTTCGGATTTTTGGAAAAAGAATTAACCCCAGTTCATATTAGTGAACCAACGTCGCGCTATGTTCTCATGGTACACGAATAAAACGGATAACAACAGAGCTTTTTATTATTGGTTATCAAAGAGAAAGAAGATCTTATCTGTTATCAACCGTTTATCCATCTTATCCGTGTGCCATAGAAATTTGTCGTGAGTTAAAAAAACCTTTTTTGTCATGCAGAGATTGCAAAAAGAATGAATTTAAATCCTATATTTGCAGCCGTTTAAAGAAGAAACATGAAACAAAGCTTAAAATATGGTATATTTTTAATATTTGCTTTGTTACTCCATTCAGCTATGATGGATGTAACAAAGGAGATTGTTATACCTGATATTCACAGCTACGAAGAATGTTCCGTTTCACAGGCGCGCCCCGTGCGAAATGCTATTGAAAAAATTTATCATTTCTATTCTGTACTTTCCTGCGAAATGGGTTATAGTGACCTTTCACACGTGCCCACCGATAAAAATTTTATCAGGCTGACCGCACGCCAGTGTGAATACAAAGGCCTTATCCCTCCCGATTGTATCTATTCATCGCATCAATATACGCACAATCCTGCAGACCCGATAGTATTCTACATATACGGGCAGAGGAAAATCTTAATTTAGTTTTACCTCCGGATTACACAGGTATGCAATGTCATTGTGCAATATATTCTATTTCACTTATCTGTGTCAGTCTGCGTAATTTACGGTGAATTTCACCTTCCGTTTAGTTTCAGAAAAACGTTTCTCAATCTAAATATATACTTGGATTATGAATTTTACATTGTTAGTTGTTGTTTTGCTAACGGCAATTGCATTTGTCGGCGTGGTTATAGCTCTGTCAAGAGCCATATCTCCACGATCATATAATGCACAAAAGTTCGAAGCTTATGAATGTGGTATTCCTACGCGTGGGAAATCATGGATGCAATTCCGTGTAGGTTACTACCTGTTTGCGATCCTGTTTCTGATGTTCGACGTAGAAACAGTATTTCTCTTTCCATGGGCTGTAGTAGTACGCGACATGGGCGTACAAGCGCTTGTAAGCGTTGTCTTCTTTATAGTAATATTAGTGCTGGGACTTGCTTATGCCTGGCGGAAAGGAGCTTTGGAATGGAAATAACCAAAAAACCGAAAATAAAATCAATTCCG
>ERZ780218.94-NODE-94-length-90827-cov-6.341449_pt1 | contig 90827 bp, 93 predicted proteins | sample MGYA00510975_ERZ780218 | MGnify/ENA primary metagenome ERZ780218 (study PRJEB29588, sample SAMEA2152063) | human gut metagenome | biome: human gut; feature: human-associated habitat; material: faeces | place: Denmark | collected 2008/2010 ... | reverse complement strand
GCCGACCTGCCGACCTGCGGATCGTCTGTCTGTCTGTCTGTCTGTCTGTCTGTCTGTCGCTTGACCGATGGATCGGCGGCCGAAGGGCCGAAGATCGCGTATCTCTTTGCGGGACGGGCATAAAAAAACATTGCCGAAAAGGGGGTAATCCGTAAGAGGCGCTTAAAAGATTCCCCCCCCCCTCGACAATGTTGTTGGGATCGTGCCCGGATTGCTCCGGTTGCTGGTGCAAATATAGGGATAAATTCCTAACCTACAAACAAAAAAGCTGCAAATTTTGCAGCTTTTCCGTTTTTGCGTATCCTGTTTTACTGACGCTGGAGGTCGCTGTTGTCGGCTACCACCATGTTCTTGTCGATGCGCAGCGTTACGTTGCCGTCCACTTCGATCAGCAGGGTGGTCTCCTTGATCTCCTTTACCGTGCCGTAGATACCGCCGGCGGTGATGACCTTGTCGCCCTTTTTCAGCCCGTCGCGGAAAGCCTGCATCTGCTTGCGGCGCTTGGCTTCGGGACGCCACATGAAGAGCCATAAAACCAGCACCATGAGGCCGATCATAATGATGAAACTGTACTGCTGCATGAAACCCGGCTGGGGTTCTACGGGCGGCACCTGAAGAAAATTGATCATACGTCGTTATGTTTTAGTGTTTAATTTCTGTAACGGGACAAATATACGAAATATTGTCGAATACGCAACTATTTATTCCACTTCGGCTTCGATAAACAGCCGGAGGGGACTGCGCGCCCCGGCGAACGAGACGTCGAGCGTCTTGAGCTGCCAGCCCCACTCGCCCCTTGCGTCGAAAGTGAGCTTCACCTGCTGTGCATCGCCGGCGTTAATCGGCTGATTGTCATATTCGAGCGTCGTGCATCCGCAGCTGCGGCCGTATTTGGCGATGACGACCGGTCCGCTCGTCTCGTTGGCCAGCCACAGACGCAGCTGGGCGATTTCGCCCGAATGCAGGCGTCCGAAACGCACGGTGTCCGTACCTCCCGTGTCGAGAATCGTGTCCGTGAGGGTGATAATCCGGCCTTTGCGTTCGGTCTTCACCTGCCGGGCGCCGCACGCCGCGAGCGCCGCGGCCAGAAGCAGCAACAGACAGACACGCGGCATCGGGCCTCAGATCAGGCCGCGGCCCGCTTTCTTGATGCGGCCTTCGGCGGTGAGCGAATCGACGATCTTGTCCAGCACGCCGTTGATGAAGGTGCTGCTGCCGGGCGTCGAGTAGTATTTCGAGATTTCGATGTATTCGTCGAGCGTCACCTTGACCGGAATCGACGGGAACGAGGTCAGCTCGGCCATCGCCGTGCCGATGATGAGGTTGTCCATGAAGACGATGCGCTCCACGTCCCAGTTGGAGGTGAATTTCTCGATATAATCCTGATAGGAGTCGTAATTGACGAGCGATTTTTCGAACAGCGTCCGGACGAATTGGGGGTCCTCGTCGCTCTTGAATTTCGCCGGAACCTTCAGCTCCGTGTGCGTCGGGCGCAGGTTCGAGAGCGAACGCAGGATCATCATCACGATATAGGGCAGGTCGTCGCTCCAGAGGATCGACATCTCTTCCAACACGTTGTCCAGCGGTTCGCAGCTCTGAAGCTCCTTGAAGAAGTCTTCGAGCAGTTTGCGGTCGTCGGCGAACGAACGCTCCGGACGCGCCATGTAATCCTTGAAGTAGTCGCTTTCGGTCAGCTGGGTGTAGAGCGTGCGTATCAACTCCGGATACCGCGTCCAGTTCAGCTTGCGGGCCGCCGCATAGTCGTTCACCGCGTCGCTGTTGGCGATTACGCGGATGATCTGGTTGTCGACGAATTTGGTGTTGGGGTTGAGGTCTTCGTGTGTCGGCAGTTTTTTCTGCTTGGCCAGCTCCTGACGCTGTTCGGCGTAACGGGCGATTTCCACGGGCAGGATCAGTATCTGGAAGTAGAGGTCGTAGGCCTTGTCGACGGACGTCATCAGCGTTTTCTCGGACGCAATCATGTTGTCTGCACCCGATTTGAGGTGCGCGAACAGCACTTTGACGACCTTAATACGAAGTAATCTTCTGCTCAACATATCTTTTAGAACGGTTTTAACGGCCGCAAAGATAGAAAAATTTTTCCGTAAAGAAAGAATTATTGCCTATCTTTGCGGTCGTATGGAGCAATTGGAAGAAAAAGAGATCATACCGTACGACGTCATCGTCGTCGGTGCGGGGGCTGCGGGCATGATGGCCGCAGGAACCGCCGCGCGCAACGGAAAACGTGTGCTGCTCATCGAGAAGATGGAGAAATCGGGCCGCAAGGTCCGCATCACGGGCAAGGGCCGCTGCAACGTCACCAACGCCCGGCCTGCCGAGGAGTTCGCCTCGCAGGTGCGGACCAATGCGGAGTTTTTCGCGCCGGCCTTCGCCGAGTTCAACAACCGCGCCGCCATCCGCTTCTTCGAGAGGGCGGGCGTGAAGCTCGAAATCGAGCGCGGCGAACGGGTCTTTCCCCGGAGCGGCAAGGCGTGGGACATCGCTACGGCCCTGCTGGAATATTGCTTCGAGAACGGCGTCAAAATCATATACAATACGCGCGTCACCGGGATTATGACCTTGGGCAGCAAGGTTTTCGGCGTCCGCTATATCAACAAGCGCGGTTTCGAACGCAAGGAGGAGTGCCCGAACGTCATCGTCGCTACGGGAGGGCTTTCCTATCCCGCGACGGGTTCCACGGGCGACGGATACGCCTTCGCATCCGACTTGGGGCACTCCGTAGAGCCGGTGCGCCCTTCGCTGACGCCGCTCGTCTCGTCGCATCCGCAGATCAAATACCTCGACGGCCTTCTGCTGCGCAACGTCCGGGCGACGCTTTGGATTGACGACCAGCCCGTGCGCGAGGAGTTCGGCGAACTGGGATTCTCGCAGCGCGGCATCGAGGGCGCCGTGGCGCTGCGGATGAGCCGCGACGCGGTGGATGCGCTGATCGACCAGCGGCGCGTGAAACTGGTCGTGGACCTCAAACCCGCGCTTACCGAAGAGGTGTTGCGCGAGCGGATCGCGCGCGAGATCGCCGATATGGAGCCGACCGAGTTTTTTACCGAACTGCTGCGTAAGCTGGTTCCGAAGCCGCTCGTCTTGACTCTTGTGCATGAAATGGACGTCAACGGCAAGAATTACGTCAGCAAAATCACCGAAGAGCAGATCGGCCGCCTGATAAAGACGCTCAAGGGATTCACCTTCCCGCTTACGGATTATGCACCGTTCGAATATGCCGTCGTTACGGCCGGCGGCGTCTGCTGCGACGAGGTGAACCCCTATACGATGGAGTCGCTGAAGGTCCGGGGACTTTACTTTGCGGGCGAGGTGCTGGACCTCGACGCCAATACGGGCGGATACAACCTGCAGATCGCCTTTTCGACGGGCCGTCTGGCGGGCATGCTGAAAAAGTAGGGGAGATGAGGATCGGCGGCCGCACTATCGGACTGGGTTTTTACGGACGGATCGCAGAACTGCACAACCGGCTTGTCCGCGCCCGTTATTTCCGCGGGCACGGAGTCCATTCGCCGTTCGTATATAATATTGTACGGGAGGTCTTTATGCGCGGCGAGCTGCTGCCGGGCGACCGGCGGCTGTATCGGGCGCTGCGCGGTGCCGGAGTGCCCGAACGCCGGGCGATACAGTTGCAAAACGTGGCGATTCATTGCGGTTACGGTACGTTTGGCCTGAATCGTGCGGATGCCGAATTCTGTATCCTGACGCGGGACCTGCCACGTGCGGAGACGCTGGCACTGGTCGCAGCCGCGGGTGAAGCGGGGCATACCGTCGCCCTGATGTCGCCCTGCGAGGGACAGGATCGCCAGATGTTGTGCCGTCAGATCGTGGCGGCGCATCGTTCGACGACGGTGGACAATAGGGGATACCTGCTGATTTTCAATAATAATTTGCCGAAACAACATTTCCGGATATGAAAATATACACCAAAACGGGCGACAAGGGGACCACGTCTCTGGTCGGCGGCGAGCGGGTTTTCAAGACCGACGAACGGGTCGAAGCGTACGGCTCGGTAGATGAATTGGCTGCTTTTACGGCGCTGTTGTGCGACAATATGCGCTCCGATGCCGCACTGACGCCGTATGTGGACGACTTGAACCGCATCCTTTCGCGGCTGATGACCGTCGAAGCCCTGCTGGCCCGCGGGAAATCGGGCTGCGAGAAGGTCGCTCCGCTGGCGCCCGAAGCCGTCACGTGGCTCGAAGGGCGGATCGACGCCTTGCAGGCTGCCGTACCGCCGATCGACAAGTTTACGATTCCCGGCGGCAACGCCGTCGTTTCGATGTGCCATGTCTGCCGCACGGTTTGCCGCCGCGCCGAACGCGCCGCACTGCGCGCTGACGAGAAATACGGCACGGATGCCGAGGCGCTGATGTTCCTGAACCGGCTGTCGGATTACTTCTATGCGCTCGGACGTATGCTTACGGCGCATTACGAGGTCGATGAAACCTTGTGGATTCCGTAATTCGTTGAGTGCAAGCGTGTTTATTCTGCACCGGCGATGTTTTATTGTTTTTTCTTTGTTTTTCTCGTTTTTTTTATACTTTTGCAAATCAGTGATGGCGGAACAGTCCCGTTTTCGGTTTGGCTAATCCGCTGATATTTGGGAACTTAAAAACATTGAAATTATGTACTGGACACTTGAATTGGCATCGAAACTCGAAGATGCCCCTTGGCCTGCCACGAAAGACGAACTGATCGACTATGCAGTACGTTCGGGTGCACCTCTCGAAGTGCTTGAAAATCTGCAAGAAATAGAAGACGAAGGCGAGATATACGAATCTATCGAAGACATCTGGCCCGATTACCCCTCGAAAGACGATTTCTTCTTCAACGAGGAAGAGTATTAACCCTATTTTGGGGTTAAAACACCTCAAAATGTTATAGTTAAATGCTTCACGGCGCGATTGAGAAATCGCGCCGTGGCATTTAAGGGAAACTTCCGGTTAAATAAACTTCACAAAAACTTCACAAAAATTGTGATTCATCTTTTTGAAGTAATAGTTTATGGGAAGAATTAAATCGGAATACCCTATGGGGTGTTATTGCATTCGAAATAAGCCGAATGCAAAAAATGAGGTCGTTATTTATTTGACCTATTATCTCAATGGTGTTGCTGTGCCACGTTCTACGGGTGTGCGTATCCATTTTTCAGATTGGGACGACGTAAAAGGTCGGGTTCGATTGAAAAATCCGAATGCCGGGCGGTTGAATGATCGGTTAAAAGAGTGCCGGGATAAAATTGATGCCCAGATTCGGGAATACGATGGCCCCCTGACCCCGAAAATTTTAGCCGATATTATGGACGGCAAATATGAGGTAAATGTAACATTATCGAAGAACAGCGACTATATACAATTCGCACGTGAATATCACAAACGGCGTTATGAATTGCAAAAGATTTCTTATAGCACGTTCTATAATGGTGACTTATACATAACGCAGTTCGGGAAATTCGTTGCGGAGGTTACGGGTAAAAAAACGATTAGGATATGCGATTTGACACTCGACCTGTTCGAACGCTATAAAGCGTTCCGGTTACAGAAAGGTAATACAAAAGAGGGGGTAAATAAAATGCTGACACCCTTGTTTAAGGCCGTATCTTATGCAAAGGATAACGAACTTCTTTCAATTAAGGTCGCTTCTACCATTACCAGTAGCTATTTCGATTTGAAGCAGCGGAAATATAGGTCAGAGGTTGAAGATGGCAATATTCATTATCTTACGCCGGAGCAGTTGAACGCATTTATAAATCTGTACGACAAGGTTCTTCAAGATCGGACCCGTGAGATAATGGATATGTTTCTTTTTTCATTCCATGCCTGCGGGTTGCGTGTATCTGATATAATTACGCTGGAATGGTCGCATATTGATTGGAAAGCGTGCGAGATTGGCAAAAACTTGTTTAAAGGGAACGTCGCGCATACCATTCCTTTGACAGAACCCGCCATAGCGATTTTGAAACGTTGGCAACAAAAGCAGTATAATAAACGCTTCGTTTTTGACTTACTACCCGAAAATTACGATTTGACGAATGAAGCGGATTTGGATATGCGGCGCAAATCGAAAAACCGAACAATTCAGGTGTCGTTAAATGCCCTTGGTTATAAAATAGGCTTGCCGTTTAACCTGACTATGCACGTTGCCCGCCATACATTTGCGGTTATGGCTCTGAACCGGGGTATTTCGTTGCACATGATTAGTCAGCTATTAGGGCATGGTTCAATTATCACGACTGAAAAGGTGTACGCTCAATTTCTGCCTGATACCATAAATGACGCCGTGCGGAATCAGCTTGCGTTTGGTTCCTTTACTCCGTCGGTCTGAATCTTAAACAAAAGCCCCCGATAACGGGGGCTTTTGTTACTTCCATACGAACGCTTCTTTATGGGTTTTCGTCAGAAACAGCGCTATGTCTGCGGGGGTGTAATAGAACTTGTCCCCGATCTGCGAATAACCTAAAAAACCGTTATCTCTGTACTTTTTCAGCGTTTTTACGTTCACCCCTAATAATTCGAGCATATCCTTATTCGTGTAAATGACTTTGGGTGCGGCTTGCTGGTGCTTTCGGAGATAGTCGATGTCGGCAATCACTTGCTGAATCTGCTGCTCGTATTGCTGGTATTTCTCCGAATCTATAACTGTTACTTTCTCCATACTGTTAGAGTTTCAGGTTGCAGCAGTCGTCCGGATTGGGATTGAAACACTCCCGCCAGTACAGGTAATGTTCGGTTACGTCCTCGCAGACGGTCATTTCTTCGAATCCCGTTATCGGTTTGGGGTATTCGATTGCAGGCTGGAAACAGTCGGTCATGCCGCCCAGCCGCAGGATGGTTCCGGGAGTTATGCGGTCCAAACTGCGGGCGACTTTACGGATGTCGGCCGCGGTCGGGGCTTGCGGGTTTCACAAGTGGCGGAAGTCGAGCAGCGACTTTGCATAGCAATAGGCGCAGTCGTGGGCACACCCGCAACCGTACAGGTCAAGGCGTGTCGGGTAATTGCATTTGCCGCCCTCGTTTCCGGCGACGGTTTTCAGGAATGATTTAAATTCTTTTGACATAAGTTTTTGTGTTTTAGTTATCAGGCTGCTCGTCCCAGTCGGGGATTATCACCGTGTCTATTCCCACTCCGGGGCACGGTATTTCGTCGATTGTTTCGACCTCTGCCAGCTTGCAGCGGGTCAGGCTGAACAGGGCCAGCAGCACGATTAAAATGCTTACGAATGATTTCCTTTTCATAGCGTTATTCTTTGTAGTTTTTGTAGTTCACGGTGTGAAACGTCGGTTTATGGTTGCACCAGCGGGCCAGTCGCCGCTGTTCGGGTGTCGGGCGTATCTTATTCTCAAAATCGCGGTACGGCTGTGCAAAGGGCTGACATCCCAGCGCGTCCAGTTCTTCGATGCGGGCCAGCGCGTCGTCCACCTCCCGGACCAGCACATAGAAAAACATCTTTGCGGGCTTCATGCCGCATTTTTTCAGCCTTTCTATGGCCTTGCGCACATCGTCGCGGACGGCGGTGCTGTCGTAAGCCATGCGGATATAACGCATCCATTTCACCCGCGAGAGCAGTTCGGCGATCTGGGGATTCCGGGCGATCTGCCGGGCATCAAGTCCCTGATTGAAGTCTACGCGCACTCCTAACCGGATAATCTTCTCGATTTGGGACAGTCCCCACCCGGACGCAAGTACGTTGTTGTCAAGCAGTACGGCATTGCAGCGTCCGTTCAGAAATTCTTCTATGTCGGCATTTCCCCGCAATGCACCCTCTTTGCGGGGAACCACGCACCACGGGCAGCGGTTCACGCATCCGCGGGTCAGAAAACCTATTGCCGCAGGATAGTTATACAGCCCGTAATCGGGGCAGGTATGTTCGACCTCCGGGGGCAGCACGGTCGAGTAGTCCCGATACCCGGTTCCGCCCTTTATTACCTCGCAGGGGAATCCGTGCGGATAATCGGGTGTGAATGTAAATACTTTGGACATATACACCCTGTCGTATCGGCCGAACATGGGGTCGGCAAACTCCACGCTGTCGCCGTGCGCTTTGTGTCATGCCGAAAGTTTCATCAGGGCGAGGTTCGGGAAGTGGTGGCCGTCTACGTCTACCAGTCCTATCTTCATGGCTTATTACTTTAATAGTTCGGTTATTTCGGGGTCGAGATTTCCACGGTACAGCATCCGTTCATCCAAGCTGCAGGCGGTCAGGAAATGTTCGCGGCCCTCGGCTTTGCGACCGAGCCGGGAGCAGGCCACGGCTTTGAGGTATTCGGTCGTCGCGGACTGCTCCAGCCCGTCGAGGATTTCCAATGCTTGTGCATCATGGCCGAGCGAAAGGAGCGTTACGACGGTGTTGCGGTCGCAGTATTCATGCAGGATGTAAAGAGCTTTCGCATACCTGCGCTTTTGCAGCAGGTCCACACCCCGCATATAAGCCGTATCGACCTCGCGGGTGTGAATGGTGTCCTTTATCATTCCCTGCCTGCGCAGGTCGTATCGCAAGGTAACAGCCCGCAGCCACGGGTAAACGGTTTCTTTAAGGTAACGATAATCCGCCGGGTATCGTTCGCGGATCACCCGCTCACGTCGGTCGGGGTCTTTCTCGGCGGCGATCAACTCCAGTATTTCGGCGCGGTGCGGCAGGCTTTCGTCACCACGGATGCGGGCGGCCAGTTCGGGCCAGTCCTCGGCCACCCACCGCACCCGGACGAGCGTATCGACTTCGGGGCCGATGCGCTCCTGCAGGTAGCGTTTGAGGGCATGGGCACGACCTTGTGCCAATGCACGGTTACGGGAAAAACTGCCCTCCGGGGATGCCGTGGCCGTCAGGACGACGCTATCGACGAAAAATTCCTGCTGGGCGATCAGTTCGGCCATGCGTGCCTGAATCTTACCGAGCTGTGCGGCGTTTCTGCCGAGGGTGTCGAGTATACGGGTGTCGTTCACCAAAAACTGAATGTAGTTGCGGTCCTGCACGGTGGCGTACTTGTTTATGACCTTTATTTTGTAGCGCGTCGTGGTATCGACGAACGAGAGCATCGACGAAACGTGATAGGTCAGCGTGTCGGACGGGGGCAGCGTGTAGCTGCTGTCGTCGAGGGCCACGACACGGCCCTGTAAGGTTACAAGCATCGTTTTCGACGTTTCGTCTGTCGGGACCTCCTGCGAATAGTAGTACGAGATATGGCCGGGATGGGCCGCCACACTGTCGAGCCGCACGCCCTCCGGATAGGGATATTTCACGAAGCGGGCGAAAGCGCGGGCTTCGGCGCTGCTGTCGGGTGCGAAAGCCCGGACATACTTGCCGAACTGCCAGTAGTCGCGCTGCTGCACCCGTGAAAACAGCCCGCCCCGAATGGTGATGTCCTGCAAAGCATGCGCTTCACCGTACTTATGCAGATAGGGGGTTACGATGACGCTCCGGCATGCGCCCTGCAACTGCCGGGGCATGTCGATCACGAAGTCGATTATGACCTTTCCCAGCCGTTCGGGAAGCGTTCGGGCTTTGGCGCGTATGGTTACCTGCTGAATCTGCATCGCCATGATGCGTTCGCCGTTCTCCTGTACTTCGGTTGGCACGAGGTAGAAATGGTTGCTGTCCCGTTCGATCTTCAAGGCGGGCGGCTGGTAGGTCTGCTGCTCGCGTTCGCGCTGTTCGCGGCTGACGTGCAACACGTCGGCGCGGTATTGCCGACGCTCCAGATGCCCGGTTATCGAACAGCCGCAAAGCAACGCGGCCAAGCATACGGCAATAGTTTTCATTATCCTTTTCATTTTCTACTGCAATTTATATTCGACCAATCCGTTATCCGATGTGCGCTTAAATTCCGCGGAATAAGACGTTACTGTGAACGTGGCGTAACTCCCTAACCCGCTCAATGATACAGACCCTTTTCCTGTCGTGTGGTCGGCTTCAATCTTCACCGTTACGATATACTGCTTCTTTGTCAGGGACCCACCGAAAGAATATATGTCGGCATTGGCCGTCACTTTCACGGTCAGGTCGTCCACTACGGGCTGCGAAGATTCCACGGTAACATAGAGCAAGCCCCCCGATGTGCTGAATGTCGGTTGGAGATAAGCAATAGCCTTAATGCCCATTACCGATGTGGTGATCTCCGCGCTGTGGCCGTCGGTGTCGGTTACGGTTATTTTCAGCGGGTTCGGCCCAAGCATATTTGGCTTCACCCGTAATGTATTTGTGCCGTTCCCGTATTGGGTGAATGTCGTCAGGGGAACGTCGGAACCATAGCGACCATAGTACACGGACGGAACACCTTCCACTTTTACGGTGTAGTTCCCGGAGTAACCGGGTTGAGACACGGTATAGTCGATATATGCCCGGTCATAAACCGTCAGTTCATTTCCCTGCTGGGTATAGGTTATCGTCAGCTCCGGGTTCTTGAATCCTGTTGTCAGCTCACGCTCCATGCTGAATCCGTATTTGTCTGTAACCGTCAGGCGGAGCCGCACGTCGCCCGGCTCTGCCTGCGTATAGCTGATGTCGGCCGTTACGGTTCCGTTGCCCGAAAAGAGCGGATAAGGTGTGTCGGGGTTCCGTTCCACACCGTCGATGGCGACTATCCCCGTCCCGGCGTCGATATGATAGGACAAGTAATAGACATTTTCGGTGTCGTTCGTGGATGTAAGCCGCAGTTCGGATGTCGCAGGTTCCCCCGGCGCATGGTTCCCGGCAAATGGCGTGACGGTGAGTTCTGCCGTCGATACCCGCCAGTCCACGGTGTTCATGCCGAGGATGCGGGCGTCGATGTTGTAAACCCGGTTGCGGCCGACATTAAAATCCGTCGTGTTGTTCGCGCCGAGGTAAATGTGGTACACAACCTGCGTTCCGTTGGCTTCGCCCGCTATGGCTATGTAGGTGGCATGTTCCGGAGCGCGGGTTTGGTCTTTCTGCTGCTGGTAACCGATACCTGCAACCTTTCCCTGCCTGTTCTCCAATAAATAGTAGGTCGCGGCATAGGCCGTGGCCGACGTTTCTATGGGCGGCATGTCGGCAACGGCTTCGCTGCTCTCGGCGCGGCTGGAGCCGAAAAGAGTAGCAGAACGGGGAACGCTGCGAAGCTGTATAAACTTCACGCTGAAAGACTTTGCGAAATCCGCGGCCACGGTGTAGCTGAAATTGACCTTTGCCACGGCGCGAATGAGCGATACGGCGATCTGCGTGTCACCGCGCACGGTGACGGACTGCTGCGCGGACATGGGAAAGGGAGCATCCGCGAGGACCGCAGGATCCCGTTCGATACGCAGCGTACGAACGAAATCCTGCGTCCGCTCGCCTGCGTCGTGTCCGAGGTTGGCAATGGCGTAAAGCATATAGTCGCCTTTGGGCAGTTCCAGTACGACGGGGCGCACCGGAGCAATATAGATGTGCCGGGCCGGGTCGCCGTTCACGGGGAACAGGTATAGATTGATGTCGTCGATGCGGGTGTCGTCCGTCGCGGCGCGTGTCGGGGACATGGCCCCGCAGCGGAATGTCATTGCAAGCTGCTGTTTGGCCTGCGTCGCCGGGTTAAGCTCTATGTCCGAATCCGAGCAGGCACAGCAAAAAAGCATCATGCAGACGACGGTATAAATAAGTTTTTTCATGCTGCTGTTAGAATAAGTAGTTAAAACTGATCTCCGCCCGCGAGGGGCCTACAACCCACCGCTTGTAGTGGTGTATGAAGATGGATTCGTATTCGGGCGGGATGCGGTCGCGGCGGGTGTCTTTCATGTAAAAGACCCCGATACCGATTTCGGCTGTGACGTTCCATCGCTTCGAGAGCAGCCAAGCATAACCATAGCTGAATCCCAGCCCGGCCATGCCGCCTTTGTAGTAGCGTCGGGAACCGCCGTACAGGTAATTTCCATAGGTTAGCTGGCCGCCGATGAAATGGCCCACGAACGCTTCGTAAAGCCAGCGTTTCGTGCCGATCTGCGCGGCATATAGCCGACAACTGAACGAATCGGAGTTTATGGGATTCCAGTAGGCGGAAACGTCGAGCGTCCACTTGTCCGCGACGGCGGCATCCACTCCTACGTTCACCGTTGCGGTGAGTGCGGCCAATGCGTTTACTTTGGCGCTGAAAAACTGCGCTGCGGCTCTGCGGGGTATGCTGCACAAGGTCATAAGGCAGAGCGCTATGATGATTGTTTGCTGTTTCTTCATGGCATTTCTATTCTTTGATACACCGTATGGGATTCGCGGCATAGCGATAATAATCGGATGTGTCGATATACGATGTGCTACTCGTAGAGAAAACAATCGAAGTGCAGGAAATATCGCCATATCGACAAGCCCACGTTCCCCAGTGCATATAGTAGGGCGCATTGGTGTAGAGCCGTCCTAATTGGCCGTTGCTCATGTAACGGTTTTCCGCGAATGTTCCTCCGGCCGGAATATTCGTCGTGCGGTTCCCGTTATAATGAATGGTTACATAATAGGGGGCCGACTGACTTACCCGCTCTATTCCGGCAAAATCTTCGGGGCTGGGAACTTTCCATCCCACGGGACAAGGGTCGTAAATGGATTTGTAGCTTACCTTGCTGATATTACCGTTTCCTGTCGTGACGTTTCCCCAAAGATTCGGGTGGTGATTGTACAGCCAGTCCGCAACCGAGGTCCATTCGTCCCACTCGTCATACATGGCATCATTCATAAAGGTTGTGGGGTGAGCAATGGACCACTCCAACGTCATTACGTCATAGGGGGAATCGGAACCGGAATACCGCGGATCGCTCACGGCGTATTCGAATCCCTCGGTATAAACCGCATCGGCGCGTGTGACTATATCCTGACAAGTCGCCGGATGCGGAAAGGGGTCTTTGCGGCCCCATTGGTAGTAAAGCCCGCGCGATGAGGGCTGCGTGCAGTCGGTGGTGAGTGCTCCGATATTGCGGTCCATAAAGACGGCCCCGGATGAATAGGTCTGCGCCGTGGTTGCCGGGTCGTAATCGACCGACCAGATATGCCACGACCAGATGCAGTTTCCCGCAGCGTCGAACAACCCGATCACGGCGTTGCCCCGCACGGCTCCCGTCGAAAAGGATATACGGCCGTTTGAGTACGCCGCATCTTTGACAACCGTTTTGCTCAATGTCCCCGATTCCCAAAGCACGCGGGCGGAAACTCCGTGAAGCTGCTGCGGCCAGATATTCGTTGTATTCTTGCCGTTGCCCTGCACCGTCGCATCGAACGAATAGCGGGTGTCGAGGGCCGGGGCTATGTAGCAGTTCGCCGTTCCCTTACTGTCGAGGGGCGTTTCCATGATCTGAAAACGGGCATAGATGTCGGCATGCGAATCGCGGGGGACATAATTGTAGCTGGCCGACGATGAAAGGAGCCGGGAATATGCGGCGTCGGCGTACCAGCCCACAAAAGCATAGGACCCCGTCGCTGCGGCGGTCAGTCGGCATCCGTCCTCGTGGCATAACGCCGTGGTGCGCTTGCCGCCGCCCTCGTTCGCAGTTTGGGTATATAGGCATCTGTCTGCCATGACGCTCCCGCCTGCGGAAGTATGGGCGTAAACTACATTTGCCATCGTATGTTTGAAATCGTAAGACTGTGCGAATCCGTATTCGTCGGTCAGCGTTACACGGTAGGCCAGCTTTGAATTGTCTTTGGTGAAAACGGACGGGCCGTAATCGAGGTAAAAGTAATTACCTCCTTTGGGGTTATAGATTTCAAAGTCGAAGCTGCTATTGCAGTCGGTACGGTCAAATTCGAAATAGTCGCTGTCGCCTTGTGTCACCTCCAGCCGCCCGCTGATAGTGAGCGAGCTGTTTTCGTTCACCATATCGACATGCAGGCTGTAATCCGGGTCGTACACGCAGTAGCCGCCGATATTGCCGTCGTCGAAATCGTCGTACACGGCAGCCGTATATGCCGCGATTCGGGTATCTGCGGTGTTGTCGTTAAGCAGGGTTATATTGAGCCTGTATTGGCAGTTGGCCCGGACGTTGAAATCGGACGTATTGTTTTCGCCCAGATAGACCGAGTAGGCCAGCACCTTACTGCCCCGCGTGGCGCGGATAAGCAGCCACGATGCACAAGGGGGCGCATTGTCGGCATTCTTCTGCTTCTGGTCGGTGATCGAGGTCCTCACGCCTTGAAGATTGGGCAGCATGTAATAGCTGCCTGCGGCCTGCCGTCCCGTCAGGGGCATTTCCGGGCCGTTGGTGTAGTCGTCGGGATTGCCGGATGCCGGGCCGTCCCCTGCAAAGAGCGCCGCGGTGCTGGGAACGGTGAGCAGTTGCACGGATTTGAGTTCCATGTCGGCAGGTTTTGCGGTGAGGTTGTAGGAGATTTTCGACACGAAGCGTTTAACGCTTATCGGCGGTAACTGCACTACGCCGCCGGGCGAACATGAGATCGTCGTTTCCTGTTCGTAAAACATCGGTAGTGTGTCATAATCCTGCTGGTATGTTACCATGTATCGGGAAAGGTCGGCACTTTCACCCAGACTGCGGCCGACGTTGGCGGCAATGCGCATCAGGTAGACGCCCGGAGGGCATTCGAAGTGCAGCGTCGTCGTGGTGAGATAGCGGAATACGACTACGCGGCCCGCTTTGTCCATGAGGTAGAAATTCAGGTCGCGGATCGTCGTTTCGTCGGTCGCGCGGGTCGTCGTTGTCATGGGGTCGGACCTGACGATCAGTTCTACGGCCACTTTCGACCGTGCGGTCGGCTCGCGGTCGGTAATGCAGCCCCAGCAAAGCGCGAGGGCGAGCAAAATGAATATGGTTTGTTTCATCGGGATTTATGATAACCGCCCGCGCCCCGAAAGGTGCGGGCGGCGGTTAATGAATAGGTTGTTTATGCGCCCAGATCGACGGACTGCGTTATGGGTGTTTCCCACTCGGCGACCGACACGCTGACTTGGCAATCCTGTCCCACGAGACCCGTAATGTTGGCGGCCACACGGTAGTAGCCGTTGCGGGCGATTTCACCCCCGGCCTTGCCCGTGAGGGGAACGGTGTAGATGACTTCCATGCGGTCGGCCGTTGTCGAAGCGTTCCCGTCGGCGTCATAGGTCGCGGTGATCTCCAACGCTACGCGGCTCGCTTCGGCCAAAGCTCCGTTTTCGAAGATGTAAAAAAGGTTGTTATTCTTGCCGGATGCCGTTGCCGGGGCCTGCGTATGGGTGTAGGTCATGGCTCCGGGCGTCGGTGTGGCCGGAGCGATGATCGGCGTGTGGCTGGCGGCGCGCAGCAGCTTCGTTCCCGTTACGGTCAGCGTTCCGGAATACTTGCTATTGAACGACGCATCGACGGAGGTCTGCACGGCGATTTTGGCGACGGTGCGTTTGAGTGTCAGGGCTATGGATGTCGTGCCGCCCTCGGCGATGGCCTTGCTCACTCCGGCCGTCATTACGAAGCCGCCGCTGCGCTTGGCTTGGGTGCTCACCTCTGCGAATGTGCCGTTATAGTCTGCGGCGGATGTTTCCAGCTTTGCCAGCAGCGCGGATTTCGTGGTGACGCCCGTCAGGGACAAGTTGGCTACGGCGTAGAAGTCGCAGGTCGTTCCGGCTGTGGCGTGCGGCAGGGCGAAGGTCGCGGTGCGGGCCGTGAGTTCCGATGCGGTGAAGTCGCGCAGGGTGATAAGGTCACCTTTGGCGTTGAACACGTACACGGAGAGCGAGGAAAGGGATTTCTCCCACGCTTCGGCGGCCGCGGCTTCGGCAAAGAACGCACGGGTCGGGGTTTCGTCGGTGAACCTCATGGCGACGATTGCGCCGTCGGGGGTGTGGTCGATGTCGGGAATGATAGTCGTTGCGTCGTCTTTGTTGCAGGCGATCATCGAAAGTGCGGCAAAGGCCGCGAAAAGAATCTTTTTCATGTTAAGTCGGTGTAATTTAAATGTAAGTTGCTGTAAATTAAAGTTTTGATACTGTGTTTGCTGTCTGCGGCAGGGCCGCGCCGTCCTGTCCCGGTCCGCACCCTCGGTGCTCTCCGGGCGAAAATCATCACTTTCGCATATTTTAGGATTTAGGAGGTTATTCTTCCCAGCCGTAACCGAGGACTTCGAAACGCACGTTTTTGTCGCAGTCCTCGGTCAGTCGAAGCGTGCCGTCCAGTTTTATAGTCACGTCCGCGAGGGTTAGTGTCAAAGGAATTACGGGTGTCGTGCCGCCCTCCAGCAACAATTCCAGAAAACCGTATTCTTTGAGCATCCGGCGACTTATGCCGCGCTTGGCGGCGGCTACCCAGTCAATAGCCGATTCATCGAATCTTTCCATAGCGCTAAACGTGTTGACCTGTTTTCCGTTGTGCTTTGGGGGTGGGCGTCGCTACCTCCGGACGCGGTGATTTCTGCCCGGCTCGTGGCTGTTTCTGACCTTGCGGGGATGTCTGGCCCTGCACCGGGGTTTTGCCTTGCGTGGTTTGGCCTGCTCCGAAAAGGTCAGGTGCGGGAGTTTGTCCCTGTCCGGCCGTTTCGGCGGCCTGCCCCTGCTGGTTCTGCTCCGGCACGGCTGCGGGTGCTTGTCCCTGTCCGGCAGTCTCGGCGGTCTGTTCTGCCGACTGCTTGGGGGCCTGCGGGTATTGGGTCCGTCCGTCGGCGGTTTCGGGCATCGAGGTAATGATACGCTCCATGTCGCGCTGCTCGCGCAGTTTGGTTGCCAGCGCATTCCGCTGCTCAATGGTCAATACCTCCATAGGTTTGCGGAAAACCGCGTTGTACTGGTAAGGCACGATGTTCACGCTGCCGTCCCTGTTTACAATCGCTATTTCGCGCACTTCACCGCGACGGAAGCTGTTGATGTCCTCCTGTGTGAGTTCCGTGCCGCGGATGTATCGGGGAACAAAAGCATTTTCAGTATTCGTGTAATCCAACTGCCGCGTATCGAAGTCCCGCGACACGAGCAGAGGACCCTCGGACGTTTCCAGCACGCGGCCGAGGTTTCCGTACATTTCGAGGTTCTTCATATCCGTTTCGGTGAATTTCTGATTGAAAAGTCCCTCGTCGAGAATCCGGGCATAGCTTTTCACATCGACTTTGTAGCCGTTGCCGCTCTTTTTGAGCCGGATTTTACCCTCGCCGATATAGTTGATTATATCGTCATGGTATTTGAGCTTGTGCATCCCCGTTTGTTCGTAATTCTGCAACTTTTGGAGATAGTTCATCTTTTCCAGCCCGCCGTAGCTGTAACCCATACGGTTGAGCGTGTCCCACGGCATTTCGGCAACGGGGATGCCGCGGGTTTTCATCTTGCACTCGAATTTTCCGTCCGGGTGTATCTTGTAGTTGTAATAGAGCTTCACGTCGTCGCGGGTGGTATTTTTCCAATACCGTTTCAGCGCATCTTTCATGCGTCCGAGCGCACGCCGCGGGAGAACGTAAACGTTGATGGTGGGGTTGTTGTGATACTTCTGCAAATTCTTGTAGAAGTTCAGCGGAATGTTCTTGTCCATGACAAAAAACAGGCTTTCATTTTCCGGGGTCGGGTCCACCGCACCGATACTCCCGTCGGGATTCTGGGAAAAGACCTTTACCTGATCTTTGTCCTTGTCGTACATCATGCCGATACTCGGCTCGTTGAGTGAATTGTCGTTGGGCTGCTGCGCAGCACCGGGCGACTGTCGTTGTTCTTCTGCCATAATTTGAATTTTAAGTTATTATGTGAAACTGTTTGCTCTGCGAATGTATATCCGCCATCATCAAAAAGATACTCTTTACGCCCTCGTTCGCCCTCGTTCGCCCTAATTGGCCCCGGTTTCATTGCCTTTAAACAGGTGTTTCAGCTTTTCATCGGCGGCTACACGGCGCAGTTCGTCCTCTACGATTTGGGCCGCTTCCTGCTTTATGCGGTAGTAGTTGGCTTCGATAACCTCGGCCATTCGGTCCTTGCCGTTTTCGTCGGTGAAATCGGAAAGTACGGGAATCGGACGATACCGTTTTTCTTCGGCTTTGACCTTTTCGACATCGACGACAATCTGGGCGTGAAACATTTTCTGCGGAATATTGTCCCCGAAGTTGTCGGCCACGGCTCCGACGAACACGCCCTGCGAAAGATTGCTGATCTTCGACGCGGGGATCACGCTGTCAAGCTGGGTGTTGATGCCTGTGGATTTATCTTCACGGCTGATATTGAGCGACTGCCGCTGCTGCACGATTTTTCCGAAGCGTTCGGAGAGTATACGGGCCGTATCGCCCACGACCTGCCCGGCAATAACGTTTCCTACGATATTCTGTATGACTTTGCTTTCGTGTTCGCCGTAATCGCGTGTAAGCTGGGAAAAATCCTGCATACCCAGACACACGGCCACGCGGTTGCTTCGGGCAGTAGCGATAAGGTTGTCCAGACCTTTGAAGAAAATGGTCGGCAGCTCGTCGATTACTACGCCGCATTTGAGTTTCCCCTTACGGTTTATGGTTTTCACGATGCGCGAGTTGTAAAGGCTCAATGCCGCCGAATAGATGTTCTGGCGGTCGGGATTGCTGCCCACGCAAAGGATTTTCGGGGCTTCGGGGTTATTCAGGTCGAGGGAAAAGTCGTTGCCCGACATAACCCAGTAGAGCGCGGGTGAGATAATCCGTGACAGCGGGATCTTCGCGGACGCGATTTGTCCCTGTAACTGCTCCTGTGCGCCGCCCTGCCAAGCATCGACGAACGCACTCAAATAGTTCTCCAGTTCGGGCCGGGCCATGAGGATCGTGAACACTTCTTCGTATTTCTTGTTCAGCAGTTCGATTGCGTGGGGAAAGGTGCAGTATTTCCCGTCCTGATAGATGCGCAGAAACCAGATAATCGCCGTGAGCAGCACGACGGGCGATTCGACGAAAAAATCGCCCTGCTTCTGTGCCCACGAACGGTTCAGACCGATCATTATGACATAGGCCGCTTCATAGGCATCCGCAATGTCGGTCAGAAAGTCGGCATGAATAGGATTGCAGCGGTGCGAATGGCGGGGATCGTCGAAATTGATTACGCAGAACTGCGGCTTTACTTCGTATTTGTGTGTGAAGCGCAGCAGGTGGTTGTAAGCCAGCGTACTTAAATCCGGGTATTTGAAATCATAGAGATACAGACTATATCCTTTTTCGATGAGTTGTTTGATGTAGTTGTTGATTACGGTGAATGATTTTCCGCTGCCCGGTGAGCCGACCACCATGCAGCTACGAAAAACCGCGATATTCACCCAGCCGCGAAAATTCTGTCCCCGATAACGGAACAGCGTCGGCAGGTTCACCGAATATTCGTCCGAAAGCAGGCGTGTTTCCTGCATAAAGGATTCGTTTTTGTCGTTGAAAACGTCGTCCAAGAGGTCGTGCCGCAGAAGCCGCCATATCCATATTCCGGCGGTAAGCATGAGCAGATAACCCGCGAACAGGGTTCCGGTGTACCATGCCACGCGCACGCCGGGCGTTGAGCGCATGCCCAGCAGCCAGTCGTTGAAAAAGTAGAGAAAGAAGCCTGCGAAGCCCGCCGTGATGATATGCGGCCAGCCGATTTTCTGCGACTTAATGCCCCGTGATCCCAGACAGGCGATCAGGAGCAGCAGACAGGCGAACAGTTTTGAGTAGAGGGGTGAGGAATAGAATCCCGTCGTCTGCTGGAATCCCCGCAGAATACGGTCGATAATCCCGAATGTTCAGCCGTTGTCGGCCAGTCATTCGTAACAGAACCAATAAATATTGGTAACATTGCAGATAATGCCTACGGCCAAAATGAACGCGACAATCTTTGCCAGCGCCCTCAAATCATCTTCTTGTTGCATAAATATAGTTTTTGGTTTCGGCAGCAAAAGTAAGTCGGATGCGATAATTCCCGACGTTGTGGGTTACCGTTCGCCCTCGTTCGCCATAATTGGCTACGGTATAATGTCTGTAATCGGAAAAAATCTATACCTTTGTAGGCGAATATTCGAAAGGTGCATGCCCGAATATTCATCATAGCCTGTTCCCGGCAGTCAAACGTGGAAATTTGAAAGGGAAGCAGGCGGGACGGCTGAACTTCGTGCATCGTTTGTGCGGGGTTCGGTCTGACTGTTTCCGGGTTTTCCACGACCTGACTGCCGCAGATTGTTCCCCGCACATTTTTAAGATATTTTGCTACCTTTGTCATTGCAACAAGGGTACGCCCACATACTCGCGGCCTGTTCAGTAAGGAATCGAAACGGCAAAAATTTGATTGAGAAACAGGCGGGACAGGTCGAACTTCGTGCTATTACGGCGCGGGGTTCGGCTGTCTGTTTCGTGGCTCTTTGCCGTGCCTGATTCCTTTCGCCGTTCCCCGCGTTTTTTCTTTTTCTCGTCGAAATATCCCCGATACGATTTTTGGGGCTATATCAAAAACGAAACATTCAGTTGATTATTAGTACTCAATAAGCATGCAACGCACCGCGAAACTGCCGTTGTACGCTTGCATTCTTAAGATAATAAGCCTGAACCTATTCCATCAATTATTCACATCGCTTTCGTAATATATTGGCTATCTTGTTTAACGATTAAATGCGTCCTCAAGAACTATATGCTTATGAAAAAGTTTGTCCTGCTTCTGCCGCTGCTTATTTGCAGTCTATCGCTCTCGTCTTGTAAAGATGATACCGAGCAAACAGATACTTATCCGCCTGATACTTCTTTAGCCGGGTCCGTTTATATGGATGGCTATACAATTCTCGAAGCCCAAGGCACGTATAACGGAATAGCCTTTAAAAATCTCCAACCCAAACAATGTTTTTTGGATGTCTGGAAAGTTTCCGATACGGAAATATATATGTACGTCATAATAGTAGCGGATGGAACAACTTTCCGGGTTCAAATTCCGATAATTCCCCTTACGGGAAAATCATACGATGTCGCATTTGATTATACGTCTAACGATGTGTTTATCATGCACAATGAAACAAAATATTTTTCTAACGCCGCGAATGTTCAGGGATGGATTCGCAGAAAATATATTAAGGTAAACAATAATAACACTCGTTCTCCCCTTGTCAGACACGACTATCATTGCGAAATCAATATATCCTGTACTATAGACAATAAACCCCTGACGATAAAAATAATGTCAGTAACACCACATTCAAATTTTGTGTAGCATATAAAAAGGGGGCGAATTCTCGCCCCCTCTATATTCAATTTACCCGAAACCAATATTCGTATGGAGCTTTAAAAGCCTTGAAGTCTTCAAAAGAGTAATAGACATCTACATACTTTTCCAGAATTTGTCTTATAGAATACCAATCATGCCCATAATAAGCCATTTCTTGTATTACAGAATGTGGAACATTTGAAATCAGGTCCGAGTTAAATTCAAGGTCTGGACGAAGTTCAGACAAAACTTCTTGATTGTAGTCATCCACCAGATCGACAAATAAGGGAGAATAGAGAGAGCGGGTGCCAACAGTTGTTTTCACCCAATTCTGACGAGCATTATGTGTATAGTCTGTATATGAGGAGTCTATGACAGGATCAGCAGGTTTAATATATCCTAACTGTTTATAATACAGTTCAGTCAAATACCAACCAGCATAAGACGCATAAGATTCTACTATAAATTTATGAACATTTGAGAAATTTGCAGCTCCGCCCCTTTCGCTGTAATGCACAAAATGCCCTATTTCGTGAAAAACAGTTCCTACCGCTTGATTGGTTACATTTCTTTGGTAACAATAGATGACGATGTAAGCCGGCTGGGTTTTACTCCAATAAAATTCTCCCATAGTGTTGTTATCGCCTTGTGTTTTTGCGCTTGAGATGATTCTTATACCGTCATTATACTGCCATTTCGTTAGTTCGTGTATGTCAGTATAAAAAAAGGCTGCTGCCACATTAATCGTGTATTCGAGTGTCGGATTATCACAACTCATTTTTAAATCACCTATTACATATTTCCAAATGTCACCTACCGTTCCATAGTTAGTAACGATGGGGGCAGTACTATTTTCAGTAGTTATTTTCCACTGTCTAATTTGGAAAATATGACTAAACGTAGCTTCGTCAGGAATCGGCTTTTGTATCTCAAATTCTCCATAAATATGTGTATAGGTCTCCCAGATATTCGAACCCAACTGAAAGCGCAGTTTTAAGCATGGTTCTGGGACCTGTTTTTTTAATAAATTATCCCAATGTGTTATATATCCGGTCAGTAATCTTTCAGTTGTCGCTGAAGTCCTCGTTACCGGACGGACCGGAGTGCCTAATGCAAGACTTATCGCTTCGCTCTCCAGTCTTTGCAATACGGTTTCACTCAATGTCGATGCTGTGCTTCTTGTCTGTCCGGAATCGTAAGGCGGGATGAAAACCTCGCACTCTATTTCATAATCCATATCTTCCGGGAGGGGTTTATCGCAGGGCCATACGACATAAAGAACTGGTAAAGTAAAAGTTACCGGGTCTGCGGGTCCGTCGCAGGTTTGCAAATCGTCATAAGCAACGCTGTAAGGGTTTTCATTCGGATAAGCAACAGTTTGTGCCCGTGTAGTAGCAGCAACCTTTTCGGATTCTTCTTTTGTCAACTGCACATAGTCGAAAGGAATATATGCGACTTTCACATCCTCCATTTTTTCTATTTTCCATTCTTCCGCTTCGGTTTTAGGATAGATTTTCAATCGGTAATGTGTCGCTTTGAGAGGTTCCGCATTGGCAATGGAAGCGATTTCCGAGCGGGTAAGCGGTTGGGTGGTATTCCCGGACAATAGATTATCATAGGCTCGCTGGAAATTTTCGAGAGTGTAAGGGTCATTCTGCGGGATCATCCACGCCTGCGCACCCTCGTTGAAAACGGCATTTTCCAACGATCTGGTTTTTGGTCCGACGGTTTCATCCGTTGGTGTTAAGACCTGTGGCGCGTCGTCCATGTAATCGGTCGTGCATCCTCCTATCCCTAACAATAGGGTACAAGATAGCTCCAATAACAATTTGATGCGATTGTTTTTCATAATAAACTGAATTTAGTGAGTAAGGGAGTAAATAATCTATTTAAAGATACTCGAAACGTGCCTAATTACCAAATAAAAAGCATAACTTTATCGGTAAGAGGATGAAGAAAATGACCTCTTTTCAAGATGCAAAACCTCGGCCAGCTCGGTTAGACATTCCTCGTGATTTTTCTTTCCCCCTTTTTCAAAAAATGACCGTTAAAATATTTAGTTTTAAACCATCAACGGAACAAATAAAACGTTATTCGCATGGGTGATCCGGGTGTTGCTTCCGATAAATAATAATTATGGTTAATTGTTTGATTTATAGAACTGAAAAGCTATATTTGCAATGATTCAAGTTATATAAAGGTTTGTTCAATTCGTTAGAAGAATAACGGCAAGTGCAAAAGCAAAGATGTAGGCATCCCATCTTTGTAAGATGATTGTTTTTGGAGTTTTTTCTTTGAAGATTTTAAGTGTAAGAGAGAGTGAAAAGGGCCTGCGCGAATGCGCAGACCCTTTTCTAAATTATCAGTCCAACCCGGCGGATTATCAATTTGAAGCCGCTTTATCCGCGTCGGTCAATCTTTGTCTTTTTCGCCCTCGATCTTTTTGTCCCTACGAAAGACGCAGGCAATTCGTCGCGCTTTATCGGGCTGCCTGCTGCGAATAGTAGTCGATCTGCGCCGTGCAGACCCGTTCCACAATGTCGGGCAGGTGTTTGATTTTCGGAAGCGGTACGTCAATATTATTTTTCAGGTTTCTCATACCAACTTCTCTGAAAGTTACTGCTTTTTCAAAGTTTTCGTTACCATTTCATCGAAATCCGATACAAAATGTGCATCCTGTATCGGGCGGAATTTTTCGTATTCGGCCTTTGCGTGGGCCTTTGCGTCGGCACTCGAACGTGTCCCTTTGCCCGTCAAAAGCGTATAGCCATGTAACGAAAGTATTGCATTGACCTGTTCGACCCAGCCCTGCATCGAGATCGGGCGGCCGCGTTTTACGCTTAATTCGGCATTGTCGAGACAGATATTTACCAACTGATTCAACTCGCTCAATTCTTCGCGGGTCATGTAATTTTTAGCGACATAGGTGTCGGAAAGCTGAATTTTCCCGCCCTTGCCCACATCGCGCCACGTTTTCAGCCCCATGTACTCCTTGCGGCTGTCTGCGCGGTCGATGATGATTTCAGCGGCAGTCTGGCCGATCACGGCATATTCGAGTTTGTTCTGTATCGAGGAATAGAAGTCGAACGTGATCTGCGCCGTCTTGTCATAATCGTAACTTTGGGCGAAAATGTCGGTAAGTTTCTGATAGAACATTCGTTCGGACGCCCGGATTTCCCGGATGCGTTCGAGCAGTTCGTCAAAATAGCGTTTGCCGAACACCGTTCCCCCTTGTTTCAATCGTTCATCGTCAAGGGCGAAGCCCTTTATCATAAACTCTTTCAGCACTCGTGTCGCCCATTGCCGGAAGCGTGTCGCCTGCAACGAATTGACCCGGTAGCCGACCGAAATAATCGCATCGAGGTTGTAGCAGTTCGTCAGGTATTTTTTTCCGTCGTCGGCAGTTATTTCCATTTTGGAAACAACTGCTTTTTCGTCAAGTTCGCGGCTGTCGAAGATATTTTTCAGGTGCTTGCTGATTGCGGGGACTTCCACACCGAAAATTTGGGCCATTCCTTTCTGTGTCGTCCAAATGGTTTCGGCGTCGGCGTCGGCAATTACTTGTATGGTTGTCTTACCGTCCTCTGAATTATAAAACAGAAAATTCGTATATGTTTCAACTTCGTTCGACATTTGCTATTGCAGTTTGGGTTTTACTTCTCCGATTGCCCGCGATTTGTAGACGACTTCCGGGCGTTATTTCTCGCTCTGCTGCGCATAGTAGTCGATCTGCGCCGTGCAGACCCGTTCCACGATGTCGCGGAGGTGTTCGACTTTCGGAAGCAGGGCGTCGATGTCCTCTTTCGTTATTTCAAAATCGGGATTATAGCGGGATTCGACATAGGCCCGTTCCAAGAGTTTGAAAAGCCTTTCTTCTTCCGGCGTGTCCCGTGGAAACGCTTTGAATGTTTCGGTCGTGAACCGCTTACAACGATTCATAAACTCGGCCAGCTTGTGTTCCTTTGGGCTATATAATGTAAATACTAATTCGATGGTACGAAAAAAATGTTCTGTGGATTGATGTAGATGAAATGAAGCCGTTTTATAACGGCCATTCCCGCAATAAAAACTAACTCCATTTAAATAATCAATCGCAGTATAAAATTTATCGTCATAGTATTTCTGCGCTCGCTCCTGAATCTCGTCAAAATTCAACTTGCGGCGGCGGGCCAACTTGTATTCTCCCGAATCATACAGAATAATTCCCTGCCGTTTTATCTCCGTTTCGAAATAGTGGGCTTTCGTCAGCGCATAGTTGAAGTCATTTATTCCGTAATTGATAAATTGGGGCTTCGTATGAAACGGCCTGTTTTTGTGTTCGAAAAAAGCGTCGGCAATTTTATCATACAGCGAATACTCAATCGCCCCGATTGGCTTGCGCGTCAAAATCAGAATATCGTAATCGCTCATAAAGTAGGTCGGGATGCCGAACTCGATGCGTTGGTCGTAATCGACATAGGTATTCCGGGCATAGCTGCCGTACAGGATAACCATGCCGACATCCTTTATATTCCGGCGGACCAGATCGACAAGCTGTTTCATGTCGTTCCGTTTGTTTTCGGGTAAGAAGTTGACGCTCTTTTTCATAACTACAAAATTATGAAAAAAATTGGTAAACTGCTTTGCCCGAACCATGAAATGTCTTATATTTGTTCTATATTTGTATTCCTGCAAAAAGTCTGCAAAGTTTCCGACGGGGGTAGCATGTGCTACTTAAAAGAAACCGAACAGACCATGAACAGGAATTATCATAACTCGGCATAGCCGACGGACATAACTATAAAGGGTAAACAACTCTTTATACCGTTAAGCAAACATAGGAACCTCTTTCGGGAGGGTTTGATTCAGGTATAATAGTTGTCAGTCCTTGTTATGTCCCGCATATTATTTGCGGGACACGACAGGGGCGCAGGACAGCTTTCTGAATCGGGTTTCCTATGACCTGCTTAACGGGGCTGACACCGCGCCCCCTTTTTTATGCCTTTCCGGGGCGCATTTCCAACAATCCACACGAATTTATGGAATCCCGTTGCGTCCTGCCGTCCATGCGTAATATCGCCGCACCTGCGGATTGCACCTGCCCCCGAACCGGGAGCAGGCGGAATCGGTATGTTTCGGCGGCTCCGGCATGGAACCGGACGCCGGGTCTTGCCGCGCAAAAAAGCAAATCCCGCCTTTCAGTCGCAGCTAATAAATCCTGCCTGCGAGGTCGCACCTCTAAAATCTGGTCTTGCGCTCCTGCTCCGTATGGAAAGGGGACGCATGTTTGCGCGGCACTTACGGGCGGCCGTATCATTGCCGCCCCTTTCTTCGACTGGCCGAGTTCAGGCCGTCGCAGCGTTTTTCACATCCTGCAAGAGCATTCGGGTAAGGGCACAATTACCACATCCTTACGACGCGATACGCGCCCGAAGTTCTTGCGGTTTCTGTTCTATGCACGATATTCCGACCGTAATTCATCCGGGGTGCTTCATGGCATCGGGAACGGCAGCGGTCGGCGGCGAACGGTACGGATGTCGGATTGCCGACCGGATATTCCCGCAATCCATCCGGTCGACGGCGTTCCGGCAACCGTATGCGTTCGCGTTTTTTCGTAAGTTCATTAACTATGTTGATGCGTAAAGGATGGCCGGATGAACTTTCCGAGCGAAACAAACAGGAATTGGAATACCTGCTGCGTATTCTCCGCGGACTGATCCCCTACAAGCGGGCCGTGCTGTTCGGTCGCTATGCCGGACTTCGGCTGCGGAACGGTATCGGCGGCTACGAACTGCTGCTGCTCACGCGCGAGAAGCCCGCGCTGGAGGGCTGGCAGCTGGAGACGGAGATCGAACGACGCTATCCGCATGAGTTCTGCGAGGAGCGCAATATCCATATCGAAACGGCCTGCATGGATGAAATCAACGGCTGCGGAATGAAGAACTGGTTTTATGCGACGGTCCGCGATACGGGCATGGTTGTGTACGACGACAGCCAGCTGCCCGCATTTTTCAGAGCTGAAAGCGTCGATCACGCCGTCCGACACAAACGGTATCGGAAACGGTACGATTACCTCTTCGGCGCGGCCTGTGCGTTGCTGGACGATGCCGAGCGGATGTGGCTCGGCGGCAATCCGCATGTCTCTTCCCTCGATCTCTCCTATGCCGGGGAGTTTCTGCTCCGTGCGATGGAGGCCACGTTCTACGGCAATGCGATCTGCACCGACGATCTGCTGGTGCTGTTCCGGCGCGTGCGGTATTTCTCGCACGAACTGGCGCAGACCTTTACGCTGGAGGACAACCACAAGGTCGCACTTTTTCGGGAGCTGACGCGGATGCGCCGGGAGCCGTGCCGGTCGTGCGAGGTGCTGCGCTTGCCAAAATATCGGTTCCATCTGTGTTGGCTGCGCCGCATGCAGCAGCTCGTTCAGAAGTCCTGCGAACGGCATCTGTTCTATCTGAAGCACGGCAAGCCGAAGGCCCGGATGGAGGAAGAAGCCGCGTTCCGGCCTGTACGGACCGACTTCACCCCGACGACGCACCCGACGCCGGAAATCGTTCTTTCATCGGATGAACCGTCAGACCCCGATGCGTACGTCGGAGTGGAACCAGCGAGCCAAGATGCCACTTCAACGGCCTGACAGGTCGAAATTTTATCCCTTACCGTTTACAGATTATGATAGAGCAGCACACCGAAGAAGAACAAGCCCTGCGGGCCATCGACCACTTTTACACGACGCAGGTTAGTATCTGCATCGCGGCATTGGGCCGAATGCGGTCGGCGGAGTTGGCCGACAAGAACATCATCCTGCGGGCCATTATGTGCGACATGCCCGACTGCGGCATCTGCGCTGACCCCACGGCCGAAGATTACGGCGTCGATTTTTGGGTCGACCGGGCGGAGTATGTCGATGATCTGTCATTCAACCTTTATGTCACGCAGGCCGAAGAGAACGTGCTGTGGAACATCGAGAAAAAAGGCCAGAAACCGGGGCGTCTGGTGGCTCCGCAGCAGCGGATCACGGTGCGGACCGACGGGATAAGCAGTCCCCCGTATATCCCGCTTATCTACCTGACGGTATTAAGTTCCAAACTGATGGCGATGGCTATGTCGGACGTGCTGCCGGAGACGGATTTGTCCACCTATTACGACGAGCGGATGATGGCTGCCATGAGTGAGCACATGGCAGAAGCATTGGACCGGATCGTCGCAATGCAAAACGGGGAGGAAGATGCCCAAATGCCGGTAAGCTGAAACACCGCGGCTGGGGCTATGAAAATGAAATAACGACAACAAACAAACTGTAAAACATGGGATAATAGAATTTACATAACGGAATAAACTGCTGATCTCCAACAAAACGCCCACTTTGTAAGACCAGATTGTCATGCAGATTTAATTTCGTGCTGCGGCACGGGGTTTAGGTCTGTATTATCTGGTGGGTATGGGCGTACCTGTTTGGAGTAAACAGCACTTTCCCCGTGCTTTCTGTTTCCCGCACGTTCGATTATGAGAAAAGGCTTGATACTCGGATTCGTCGGCAATAATCCCAAACATGCGCGTCGGCTGCCTGACGATGCTTTCGGACAGTTGATCCGCGGCAATGTTCCGCTGGGTTACAGAACGGTTTTGACTGGCATCGAGGGAAATTTTGAAATGGGCTGTGCGGCTGCGACCCTGCGGCTGCGCGGCGAGGGATTGAAAATAAAGCTGCACATAGCCATAACGCAGGGCAAGTACAAAACCTATCTGCGTTATAAACGCGACAATCTCCGGCTTTCGGAAGCACACCGCATCATCGAACAGGCCGACAAGGTGGAAATTATCGAGGGGAAAACTCCGCTGGAAGCCGAAAGGCTCCGCGACCGCCATATCGTCGATAAGAGCGATTTGCTGTTCTATTATTCTACGCAGTTGCGCGACGATTTCCGAAACAAATTCATATCCTATTATCTGGAACAGCAGCACCCGCGGAAAAATGTCTGCGACTTGTCGGACAAGAGCGGCCGGGCGTTCGTGGCAAAGGAAGCCAGCTTACGCTATATGCGGGAACGGGATTTGGTTGTCATGGCGAATAGTATTGATAAAATCTACCTGCAGGACTGGCTTGCGCCTGACACGGACGAATTGAGGAAGTATTTCAGAGCACCCAAAGAAACCGCCGTCGTGCTGCTGCGCGATACGGGAGTCTGCGACCCGAAGCTGTTGCCCCTGCGGGTATTTTTCTATGCGCTTTCGAATTCGGTGATAACGAATCTTGCCCTGCCGGAAAAGTGTTGGAGGGAGAGCCGCGAATACTTCGATACGTTCCAAAATATCCTGCGTATTATCCGGCTTACGCGGGCGCACAACATTGAAATCCCGGACTTCAACATCTTCGACTTTCCGCGCTACGGGGAGATTATGCGCCGGATTTTCCAATATCAGGAGTTGAAATAACAAGAACGTTACATGCTGCGAAAATTGCTGAACAGACTTTTCGGCCCCTTTTCTTCGGGCGGCGTAATCCCTCTGGGGGAGTTCCTGATACTGCTTCAAAAGAGTTACGCCTATCTGCGTAAGCATCGTTACCGGGTTCTGTCTACCGAGCTTCCGGACGACCTGCTTCAAAAGTGGCTGATGCCGATGCCGGGCGAAGCGGATGCGGACGAATATATGCGGAATTTTGCCCGCCAAAACGATACGTTGTCCCAAACTCAACTGCCCGTATTCGTGTTCGACCACGTTCTACAAAAACGCTTCAACAGGGATATATCGACATTCGACGCCGCCGAAATGGAAATCGCGGGCAGGGATTTAAGGGTATATATCCTGCTACTGAATTACATTTTCGGAATGAGGGAAGCGGGGCGGCCCCTGATCGAGTTCGATATTTTCGACGTGGAGAATTACGACGCAATCATCGAACGAATCGAAGCGCAGGAAACAGAACGGGAATAAAAATTCCGGTCCGCAGTATAGCGAATAAGGTTGCATGGTCTCTGTTTTTTTGCTATATTTCAGATCAATTCTGGCAATTGTATGAAATATCTGTTATCTCTTTCAATGGTTTTGCTCCTATGCGGTTGCGGCAGCAACAGGCAAATCGAGCAAGAATTGTCGACTGCGACAAGATTGTTACGCATCGAACCGGACAGCTCGTTGCGCATCATCGAGAACATTGACCCCGACCGGATTCTGCGGCGCAGCACGCGGGCAAAATACGCTCTCTTGTATTCCGCGGCACTCGATAAAAATTATGTGGACGCCGATGATGATTCGCTGATACGCATTGCATACCGGTATTACGACAACCGGATTTGTTCGGATTCGGTGAAGTTTCTGATTAACTATCACTATGGGCGAATCTATCAAAACGGCGACGATTATCAGGAAGCCATGCGCTATTATCTGACTGCGGAAAAATATGCTTTCGCGGCGCATAAGAATTATTATCTGGGTTTGGTATACTCCCGTATCGGGGAGGTCTATTCCGAGCAGATGAATTTTAACGGAGCGCTGGAATATTATCGGAATGCTTATGACGCTTGGGAAAAACTACGCAAGCCTGCGTTTATGAATAATGCGACACTTAATATCGCCAATGCCTATTCCAGTTTGGGCGATAACGACAATGCCGTGAAATACTATTCGCAAGCTCTGCAAGCAGCCGTACAGCAGGAAGATAACGATATGGTTATTGCTTGTTTAAGCAATTTGGGGGATATTTATGTAAATGAGGGTGATTATCCCAAAGCCTTGAAAGCCGTAAAGGAAATTGAGCAGACCGCTCCAGATGGTTTGTCAATTTATCAATATAGAGTATTAGCCAAAGTATATTATCTGCAACACAAGATAGACAGCGCACGATATTATTTCAATATCGCTTCGGAGTTGGCAGAGGATATTCGAGACGATGCACAACTGGCATATCTATCTATTCAAATTGAATTGGCATCCGGAAATTCAGAGGAAGCAGCCAATTCGATCAACGAATATATCTGGTTGAGCGATTCCATATCCCGCATGGTGGTATCTCAATCAGCAACCGCCGCCGAGGGGAAATATTATAAAGAGCAAACTGCTTTTGCGAGTTACCGCCTGAAAGTACGAACTTACTTTGAATATATTGTCGGACTGCTGATCTGCACCGTCGCAATTTTCCTAATCTACTACTATCGGGAACGCATGAAACGAAAACAGCAGCAGGTTGAACGCTACATGTTGGCTGTTGACAGCATCCGGGCATCGAAAAACCGCATCCTCGAACATCTTGCCGTCAAGGAGGGACAGGAGGTGCAACTTAAAGAATTGGTGTTGTCCCGCTTCGAGTTCCTCGACCAACTCGGCCGGGCGTTCTATGAGCGAAACAATACAAAAGCGCAGCAGGAGGTCATTTACAAACAGGTGAAAAACTTCTTTACGAACCTTGCATCCAATCCCGCGACTAAAAAAGAATTGGAGGAGATCGTAAACACGGTAAATGACAATATCATCGTGAAATTGCGGAAGCAGTTCCCGAAATTCAAACCTGCGGATATAGATTTGCTATGTTACATCTACGCCGGATTCTCGGCGCAAATCATCAGCGTTATAATCGGCGATTCGGTATCGAATATCTACAACCGCAAATCGAGATTGAAAGCCCGAATTGCGGCATCGGATTCGGCCGAAAAGGACTTTTTTATTCAAAAAATGTAGTAACATACTGATTGTCAAATAAATTACCCCCCCCCGTTGAAAAATCCAAAAAAATTAACATGTAATATTTTGTTTTTCAGGCAATTATCGCATACATTATAAAAACTGCGAGATTTTTGCAATTCTCGCGGTTTTTATTTTTCTGTATATCAATCATTTATTGACTTCGTGTGATAGATTTTATCGGCGCTGATTTTGCTATCGGAAGAAACCGAAAGCCTAACTTTGCTATTGTCTAACCCACATATCTTATCACATGAAAAAATTACTTTTATTACTTGTGCTGTGCTGCATCGGAGCCGGAATTTGCTTTGAAGCGTATGCAAATCGGAAACGGCCGAAAACCACGTCCGTTTATCTGGAAAAGAAAATGACGGTTAAAGGTCCGCGCAGCGTCATGCCGCCGATTAATGCGGTGCTTTCTCCGGATGGCAACACCATTACGCTTTACTCTCCGGAGAATTGCGACCGGGCATTCGTTACGATCTCCGGCAATGGAACCTATCTTACGGAAATGGTAAATTTCACCGACCAAACTGCAACGCTCGACGTGTCGGACCTCGACTGCGGGGTTTACCTGATTACCGTCGAATATGAAAACGGTACGATTTACACCGGACAGATCGAGTTTACCGAATAATTTCTTAGATTTACCTTTAAAATTATGATTATGAAACATATTTCTATCGTTTTACTGGCAGGTCTTGCGGCTGTCGCTTTTGCCTGCACGAAAGAAACGACCCCTGAACAGACAGCACCGGAACCGCAGGAAATGGGCGTCGGAGGTGATATTGTCTGCATTGACGGCACACTGCATTTTTCATCAGGTGAAGTTTGCCTGAACACTTTGGAATCGCTTACTTCGGAAGAATCTCTGCGCGCTTTCGAGAAAGCGCATAATTTCACCTCGTGGCGTTCGTTCACGGATAGTATGTTGGATGATATTATCGCCTGTGAAACTCCGGAGGAGTACCAAGCGGTTCTTGAAACCTGCGCAGGCTATCTTAAAATGGATAATGACCGCCTGATGCCTGTTATCACTTCTGTCGGTTATGCCAGCATTGCCGACATTAATGGTGTTTTTTATGTCGGTGATGTCAAACATACCGTGAACGCGGAATCCGTAACTATCGAGAGGACCGATGCAAAAACAAGGGCTGTTGAAGTTGAAGAAATAGGTTATGTTGCGCCTGTATTCGATGAAACCCAGACCAGAGGAGAGATTTCGCAGAAGTATACGGATCGCCGTCGTGAAACAAAAAAGTACAAAGTTTTCTCTCGCACCAACGTATTGCGTCACTCTGTTGTACAAGAGGTAAATGGACAGAAATACTATAACACCTCCTTTGCTATTCAGGTGCATGTTTCGGGACAAAAGAAGAAGACCCTGATAGGATGGAATACCTACAATGACCGCTTTTATATTGAGAATCTGCATTGGGATTTAACCATTGCCGGGAAACGGATTTCTTTCGAAACATACAGAAATAACTATTCGAAAACGGAATCCACAAAGAACCTGTATGCGACCATCGGTTTCGGAAACGGGCAATTCAACATGACCCCTACGGAAGTACCTATGCCGAGCGGATTCAACTGCATTGTACATAGGGCACGAAGCCGTGAGATGGGTAATTGCGGAGTTGTTACGGATATTAATTGCTGCCAAGGAATTTACCTGCCGGTTCCCGAATGTATCTAACTATTCCATATCAAGGAAACAGGGACATAATTCTCTGTTTCCTTGATTATTCCACACTCTAAAATTTATTATGAAAAAGATTCTTTTCTTGCTTGCGTTTACCATCGGATTCATTTCTTGCAACGATGAAAAACATGTTTGGAGCTTCGAGGACATGTTTTATTTCCTGCATAACGATCCATCGCAGGAGGGATGGGTTGAACCTGTTACGAAAATAACTGTCGGACCCGGTGCGCAGGTGGATTTATTGGTTACACGCAATGCTTTTGCCGCCAAAGCTCATCCCAAACAGACGGTAAAGGTCGTTGTCGAGGAGAATCTTTCCACGGCAAATCCCGGAGGTGATTTCATTCTCAGCGAGCAGGCTTTCAATTTCAAGAATAAGGATGCCCTGCAACTTCCTTTACGAGTAAATATCAGCGGCGGCACGTCCGGTAAAAAAATCGTGCTACGTCTTGATTACGGCTATTATGACGAATGCAGTCCGGAAAGCCGTAAGGGAGATAAGTTGATAATAAAGATTAAATAAACCATGCTGCGCTGCATTTCGGTATTCTTTGTAGTTTTTATCTGCTGGGCCTGCGAGGTCGATTATTCGTTCGGCGAAAAGGATTTTAAGCCCCGCGTGGTTGTCAATGCGTTGATCTCGCCGCAGGAACCCTTTGCAGTACGCCTGCATTGGAGCCGCAGCTACTCGGCTCAAAGCGGGTTCACTCCCGTTGGGGAAGCCGAAATCCGCCTGTACGAAGATAATACCGAGGTTGTGCGCTGCCCGGCCGATCCGGAGGGTACGACCCAAACAACGTTCCGGGCTGCTGCCGGGCGCTCTTACCGTCTTGTTGTGTCGGTCCCCGGTTATGGCGAGTTGTCTGCCCGGACGACGATTCCCGAAGCGCCCGCAGCCCGCATATCGTTCGCGCACCAAAAGGGATGGTATCGACATTTCGACATGACGGACCTTACTGCAGGCGTGGATGCCAAAGCTATCTGGCTCCGGGGTACGGAACAGGACAATAACAGAGAAAAAGATATATATGCGTTCTATACGACTTCCGTATTTGTCGATCAGGTGAACGGCGCGAACGACGCCTACGAATCCGACGAAAAAGGAAGTACCATAGATTTCGAATATTTTCTGCGTGTCGCCCGCGAAAATCTCGGCGCAGCATTCCCGCTCCGTTTCTCGGTTTTCGGAGCCGTTGAAAACAGGCACACATTTCAGATTATTGCGGCGTCCGATACCTACGACCGCTATATGCGCTCCCGATATAAACATGAGCTGAATACGGGAGAAAGTGCACAGGAAAATCCCTTTATCGAGCAGATCACGGTCTACTCGAACATCGACAACGGTATCGGCATCTTCGCCGGATATAACTATTACACGACGCCCGAATTATGAGGAAACTGCTCGCAGGCTGTCTGGCGCTTTGCATTCCCGCCTTACTTACGGCGCAAACTCCCGCCGACAGCATTTCACGCACCGAAGCGATAGATTCGGTAGTCGTCACCGCCCGCAGGCCGTTGATGGTCTACAAGCAGACGGGCAATATCGCCGTGGACATCGAGCAGCTTAAATACGCCCCGTTGTTCGCGGGCGAAAAAGACATATTCAAATTCCTGCAACTGCTTCCGGGCGTATCGGCCGGAAAGGACGGCATGTCGGGTCTGCTGGTACGCGGCGGCAGCAACGACCAAACATTAATTCTTTACGACGACGTGCCGATTTACAATCAGGCGCATGCCTACGGCATCCTCTCGATATTCAGCGGCGAAACGGTCCAATCGGCCGAGGTGTCGAAAGGTTACATATCGCCCGCCTACGGGTCCCGGCTTTCGGCCTTGACGCAGATTCGCACACGCGAGGGCGACCGACGGAATCACCGCCAGTCGCTCACGGTGGGAACCTTGTCGTTGGCCGGGACCCTCGACGGGCCTATCAAACGCGATAAGGGTTCCTACCTCATTTCAGCACGTTACTTCTTTCCCGAAGCGGTGCTTGCAATCGCCGATAACGATATACGATACGGTTTCTACGATATAACGGGGAAACTGACTTACGACATTCACCGGAATCATACGCTTTCGCTCGGCGTCTATTCAGGTGACGACCACATGAAGAACAAGGAAGACCACGCAGAAAACGGGTTCGGCTGGGGCAATACTACGGCATCCCTGCGGCTGGAATCGCGTTGGAATGATAATCTGCGCTCCTCGGTGGTGGCCTACTATACCTACCTGCAAAACCGTCAGGAAACAGAATTTAAAGACGACGGTTTCAGTAATTGGGGCAAAACTACTTTCAAAACCCACGAGTTCGGAGCACGCATGACGTTCGACCAACGGCTTTCGCATGTCTGGACGCTGGAGTACGGAGCTACGTTTTCGCACCAGCGGTTCGAACCGATGCACACGAAAAGCATCATCAACGGACAGCACAAGGAGCGCGGCTATTCTTCCGAGCAGCTTGTTTCGGGGGCGCTGTTCCTGAACAACCGCTTTCAATGGGGCGGCTGGCGGGCCGACGTGGGTGTGCGGGGCGCGGTCTATGACAATTCGGAGCAGACAAAATATGCAGTAGAGCCGCGTGCGCAGCTATCCTATGATTTTGGCCGCGACAATGCGGTCTGGCTTTCGGGGACGATAAATTCTCAGGCGCTTGTTCAATTCAACCGCTATTACTACTCGATGCCGATTGACTTCTGGACCCCGTTTCGGGACGGCAGGTTACAACACGCATGGCAGGTATCGCTCGGAGGTCGTGCGAAGCTGCACGAAACCCTGACCCTTTCGGTAGAGGGCTATTATAAACGAATGCGCAACCTGCCGCTGATCTACGACAGCGACGATTTCCTGCTGGGCAACGGCGGCTTCATTTACGGCACGGGACGAGCGTTCGGCATTGAAGCAATGCTCCAGTACCAGACCGAACGCCTGAGCCTGACGGCTTCCTATACCTATACCGATTCCCGCCGCCGCTCGGACGGCGTAACCTACCCGTTTGAGTATGACGTACCGCACGATTTCAATGCGTTCGTTAGCTACGACGTGGTGAAGCGGCCGGGCCGAAAACATACCTTTTCACTCAATGTTGCATGGCGCTCCGGGCTTCCGTATCGCCTGACGAACGAAAGCTATCCGGATACGGACGGTAATCCGATCATCGGCATCACGGCCTATCCCACGATGCGGATGCACAACTATTTCCGCGCCGATGTCAGCTACAACATGGAGCGCCGCAAGCGCAACGGCGTGCGCAACTGGCAGTTCTCGATCATCAACGCCACATGGCACAAGAACCCCGTAAGCATTTATCCTTACCGGGGCAGCTATAAGGCAACGGTGCTAATACCTATCATGCCATCGGTTTCATATACCCGCACGTTCGGAAAATGATCGTCTGGCCACAATACTCAAAACACCAATTTCCAAACCTCAAAATAACTTTTAACCCTTCAAATTTTGTCTTATGAAAAAACGATCAATTAAACCTCTCGTGGGTTTTTAATATTCTCCCGGAGGACATTGCTACTTTGTAGCCCCCTCCGTTGATGACGCACACTTCACATTAGCAACAGGCCGGAATAAATGTTCCGGCCTGTTCATTTAGCGTGATATAGTCCGTTTGCGCCGTGGCTTTCGCTTGCGTGAAAGATTTCGGCGCAGGGCTTCGAACTCCTCCTGCGACATGGGGCCGTCCTCGGTGATCTGTCCCAGCAGGTCGCCCGCGGCCCGGAACAGGCTTTCGCCGATGCCGCGGGGTGCGGGTTGTGCCGGGTGCGGCTGCGGGGATAATCCGCGCGGCTCCGTGCGGATCTTCTCCGTTTGCCGCGGAGGTGCCGGGGCGAGCTTGGGCGGCTGTTCCGCTGCCGGAGTTGCGGGCGGTACGATGCGCGACAATGCGGCTGTTTCGGAACGTTGCGGTTTCGGAGGTTCTGCCGCCTGCTGACGGGGTGTCGCCGGGGCCGAGAGTTTCGGCAACAGCGACGCCCGGTCCGCACGGGGATTGTTGAACAACTCCTGAAAAACATTCGCCGAATAACTCTTACCCAGCCGGGAGCCGTTCAGCACGGTTTTCGTTCGGTGATCTACGAACGTCGCGCCCGTGATGCGGCCTGCGGCGTTTTGCCGGAAAACGGCGTCGATGCCGTCGGCTTTCAACAGGCGCACAAACTCGTCCTGCGTCCGGGCGCGGTGCATGGCGCGGGCCACGGTTCCACGAATGGGACCTTTGATTTGCTCGGATTTGATGTCGGCGTCGTTCTTGGCGATCTGCTTTTGCAAGAACTTATAACCGCCTTTCGGGGTCAGGGCCGAGGACTTGATCGGCGTGCCGACCCACTTGCCCCGCTCGTCGGTCGCGGTGTAGACGATGCCGTTCCACCGCTTCTCGTTGGCTTCGCCTTTGCGTTCCTCCAGATCGACATTATAGAGGTTCAGCAGGGTTCGAAACTCGGTGATCGAGCCGAAACGGTATTGCTCGGCCAAAAGCCGCACGGTGGACTTCATTTGTTGTTTGAGGTTGTCGCGCCCGTACTCGACCCGGCGGGCGGTGTCGAACTCCCGCTGCTCATCGCCTTTGACGGCGGGCCGCAGGCCGTATCTGCGTTCGATGGATTGCAACGCATCCACGGAACGGCGGCGTTCGAAATTATGGTCGAGTTTACGACCATATTCATCAATCCGCACCGATACGATATGTATATGCTCGCGGTCTATGTCGCGGTGTTTGAATACATAGTAGGGCTGGTCGCCGAAGCCCATGCTCTCCATGTACTCGCGGGCAATCTCCGTAAGTTGGGCATCGGTCAGACAGTCGGTGATGGCTGGATTCAGCGATACGTGGAATACGGGATTTTTTGTGCGGCGATTTACGGCCAGATAGGGCGCGAAACTTTGCATTGCATCCGTGAGGTTGAAACGGTCGGGGCGCTCCATATCTATTACCCGATTGCATAGCAACAGATCGGCTTCCCCGCGATTCACCTTGTCGGCGTTGTATTTTAAAACGCCTGATAAGTTGCTGCCGGAGGTTATTCGTGCGACCATTTGGATTTCAATTCACGGGTAAGGTCGATAACCTGCTGTTCAAGAGCGGTTAGTTCGCGTGTAGACTTTTCCAGCCGTGACAATAGCGCCACGGCCCGGCGGTCGTTAAAATTGGTGTGGATGGCTTTGACGGTCTGGTTGTAATTGACCCCGACGGCCCGGATTTGCGCAAGAACGGAGGTTAGGCGGGCATAGTAATCCTGCGCGGTTTTGTCAATTTTGACGACGTGAAAAATTCAGCCGAAAATACGACCGACGATGAATTTCGATTTGTTCGGTTCCCCGGCTTTAAGCATCATGTTTTCGAATTGCATCTGCTGTTGTTCGTCCAAACGGAACGTGTGGCGGTAAATCTTCCCTCCCGCCAATAGGGTTTCTTTCTTGGGCTTTGCCATGTTTAAAAAAAATTTAAGGTTTATGCGACTTGGGAGCATAACCTACTCGGACTTCCGGTTTTAACTTTTGTCGGACAAACCGCAGTTTGTCGGACAAAAGTACATCTTGCTATTTGCTCTACGCAAATAAAATCCGTCCCCACGGGACGAAAAGGAGTTGCCGCGGGCAACGACTTTCCATCCTAAAACCTATATACCGAATTGGTAATCTTCCCGCTGCAAAGGTAAGGACTATTTCGGCTCGTGGTACGGGCCAATTAGGGCGAACGAGGGCGAACGAGGGCGTAAAGGGTATCTTTTCGAGGATTTCACCCTTTAATTTGTGCCGGGATCAGAATCGTTCTTTGGAATTGATAGCGAAGCATTGCAGCATTGCAGCATCGCAACAACGAAGCGGCGCAACATTGCAACAACGAAGCGGCGCAACATTGCAACAACGAAGCGGCGCAACATCGCAACAACGAAGCGGCGCAACATCGCAACAACGAAGCGGTGCAACATCGCAACAACAAAGCGGCGCAACATCGCAACAACGAAGTGGTGCAGCATCGCAACAACGATTCAATAATATAAGTAAAGCAATTTTTAATAAAAAAGAATATGAACAAGAAACCTATTTCTATTTCATTCGCCAACCAAAAAGGCGGCATTGGAAAATCAACTCTTACGGTCTTGGCCGCTTCTTGGCTGTGCTACGTTCGGGGTTTGAATGTGCTGGTCGTGGATTGCGACTTTCCACAAAACAGTATCGTCGAATTACGGGAGCGCGAAAAAAAGGCTGTTATGAAAAACGATGCCTACAAGCTCATGCTCCAGCGGCAATTCGAACGGCTCCAAAAGAAAGCCTACCCGGTGATCCGCTCAACGCCGGAAAACGCGGAGAACGACGTGCAGGTATTCCTCGCCAGCGAATCGGAACCCTATGACGTGGTGCTTTATGATCTGCCGGGCACTATGGGCACAAAGGGCGTAATCTATACGATTTCGTTGCTGAACTATCTCTTTATCCCTATGCGGGCCGACCGTCTTGTGATGCAAAGTACGCTGAACTTCGCACAGACGGTTTACGATAAATTCGTCGGAAACCCGGCCACGAACATTCAAGAGGTATTTCTGTTCTGGAACATGGAGGACCGCCGCGAAAAGACCAACATCTATACCCTCTACGAAAGGATGCTGGGAACGCTCGATATGAAAGTTTACACGTCGCGGATTCAAATGCGGTCGAAGTTCAGCCGGGAGTTGGCGGACACGGACGGCACGGTGTACCGCTCGACGCTATTTCGCTCGGACGGGACTTTCCTCCGCGAAAGCGGTATGGCCGCTCTGATGGATGAAATATGTACTACAATCGGCATATAAGCTATGGCAAAGAAAAAAGGACGCTATGAGCCGATTGACGAGGATATGATTCGCAATCTGATCGGCGGAGTGGATGCACCGCCGCGGTTGGTTCCGAAGCAAGTGCCCGTTGCCGTACCGCAGGAAGCATCGCCGCCAGAAACCCCGCCACCGGAAGCTATGGCTGCACCTCCGATTGAAGATTCGGGCCGTAAAGGCCGCAATACAAGAGGAACGAATACAAGCTATGAACAGTTATTCCTGACCCCGCGAGCATATCGGGCACAGAACTTTTGTCGAATAGATTGCGAAACATGGAAGAAATTAAATCTAATTGTTCATTTTCTCGGAGGTAAACAAATATCGGTTCCGGGACTTATTCACAACATTATTATAGAACATTTAGCGACATACCGGGATGAGATAAACTCAAAATTGAATCAATTAACGAAAACAATCTAACGATGACAAAAAAACACATGAACAAACGAATGCGGCGGGGACTGCTGCGGATTTCCTTTTTCACGGGACGCAAAGAGAAGCGTCCGCCCGATACACGGGATGAGGGATGCACCTGCGTCCGGATGCAGGTGGAACACAACGTCCCGGAATATGCTGCGAAGTTCCTGCGGCCGCACAACCTGAAAAACCGGGTTTCGGTCTACATGGAGCGCGAAGTGCGGGATGCCTTGCAGGTTATCGTGAAGCGTATCGGCGGCAGGGAACTGACCACCGCCGGATATATCGACAATATCCTGCGTGAACATCTGGAAGCACACAAGGACCGGATAAACGAAATAAGCCGCAGCCATGCCGATATTCTGTAAAGCGATGATAGCCCTGTGACTGGCCTATTCGGTATATATGCTGCTGGACCGCCACCTGTACGGGGGACGCTTAAACTACCTGCTTTTCGGGCGTCGGGTGGAAAAGGTGAAAAGCTGGCTGCATCGTATAACCGCTCCGGCGGTGAAAGCGGAACCGGAATCGCGGCCGGACGATATTGCGTTACACCGGAGTTATCAGTATGATCCGCCGCCTGCACCTGCACCTGCACCGGAACCGACACCGCTGCCGGAACCTGCAAAACCGCCGGAAGCGGAAGCGCCGCCGACTGCGCCCCCGGAAGCTGCCGCTCCGGACGATTCGGCTCCCGCCGCTTCGCACCCGACACCACCTCCGGAGGGCGACAATTACAACGAGGACGAGGAATATATGCGTCACATGGCAAATACCGACGAGGGGCCGCAGCCGGGAGCTGTCGATGCTGACGACCTGCTGGTTCTGCTCTCGGTTTTCTCGAAAGGCAAGAGTGCCACGCAGCAGGAGATCGCCACGGCACGGCGGGCCATGCGGGCCGTTTCGGGTTCGCAGATCGAGCAGTCGATTTTAGATCAGTTGAATGGCAAAGACGGCTATGTTGCGGTCATGCTCGACATGATTACAAAGGACCTGCACGCGGAGGACGATGCACCCCCGCGGGAGAATAAAAAATCTGACCGGGCTTTTCGTCTGGAAGATTTTGTATAACGGATGTCTAACTTAAACCAAATGCCTATGAGAAAGGATTTTTTTGATTCCGGCTGACGACGGAAGTGCCGTTTATGAACGGCGAAAATACGTCAGATAACATTTTCCATAGTTCGCTGCCGGCCGTCATGGGCGGTCGGCAGTTTTTCACCAAATCAAAAACACAAATTATCTATGAAAAGTAAAAACAGAAAATTTATGATTACTCCGCTTAATCCGGCCCGACCCTCGCGCCGTAAACGTTTCGCCGCTCTGTTCTTCGCGGCTTGGGGCATGCTGTGAACGTTGGCAGCTACGGCGCAGACGGGCGACGGCACGGCGGGCATCCAGCAAGCCGCAAAAATGGTACACGGCTACTTCGAGCCTGCCGTGAAGCTGATCTACGCAATCGGGGCCGTCGTGGGGCTGATCGGGGCCGTAAAGGTCTACGGCAAATTCTCGTCCGGCGACCCGGACACGGCAAAAACCTGTGCCAGTTGGATGGGTGCGTGCGTCTTTCTGATCGTCTGCGCTACGGTCTTAAAATCATTTTTCGGCACAACGTATTAGTATATGGCAACATTCGAAATCCATAAGGGCGTGGATGCGCCCGTCGAATTTAAGGGGCTGAAAAGTCAGTACTTGTTCATCTGTGCCGGGGGCCTTATCGGGGCATTCCTGATCGTCGTGATTTTGTACATGAGCGGTGCGGGGCAGCTATCGTGCCTGCTCGTCGGGGCCGCGCTCGGCGGCGGTACGGTATTGCTCACATACCGACTGAATGAGAAATACGGGACCTACGGGCTTATGAAAGCATTGGCCGTAAAGCTGCATCCCCGCCGTATCACCAACCGCCGCCGCGTGCAGCGCCTAATCCGCATGGGCCATGTATAGCACGCTGAAAACTACTACGCTGGAACGTAAATTTCCGCTGCTGGCCATTGAACATGGCTGCATCATCAGCAAGGAAGCCGACATTACGGTTGCTTTCCGGGTCGAATTGCCGGAGTTGTTCACCGTTACGGGTGCGGAGTATGAAGCCATGCACTCGACATGAGCAAAAGCAATCCGGGTTCTACCGGATTTTACGGTCGTGCATAAACAGGACTGGTTCATTGCAGAACGGTATGCTCCGGAAATCACGGACAACATGAGTTTTTTAAGCCGCAGCTATGAACGTCATTTCAACGAACGTCCGTACCTGAACCACACGTGCTACCTGTTCATCACCAAAACCACACGGGAGCGCACACGGCAGCAATCGACATTCAACACCCTTTGCCGGGGTTACCTGACACCGAAAGAGGTACGGGATAAGGATGCCGTGGGGCTGTTTCTGGACGCCGTGGGTCAGGCCGAAAGCATCATCAACGAAAGCGGGCTTTTCAAGGTCGAACGGCTCTCGGAAGCGGAGATCGTCGGCACGGCAGAAAAGGCCGGGATTCTGGAAAAGTACTTCGCACTCACGCAGGACGACACGGCCACGTTGCAGGACATGCGGCTGGACCCCGGACGGATGCAAGTCGGCGACAATACGCTGTGCCTGCACACGCTGTCGGATTTGGACGACCTGCCGCAAAAGGTTTCGACGGACAGCCGTTTCGAACGGCTCTCGACGGACCGAAGCGACTGCCGCCTGTCGTTCGCGGCTCCTGTGGGGCTGTTGCTGTCGTGCGACCATATTTATAACCAGTACATTTTTCTGGACAATCCCGCCGAAACGTTCCAGCAGTTCGAGAAACGCACCCGGAACCTGCAATCGCTGTCCCGGTATAGCCGGGCCAACCAGATTAACAAGGAATGGCTGGACCTGTATCTCAATGAGGGACATAGCCGGGGGCTTATGCCTGTGCGGTGTCATTGTAACGTCGTGGCGTGGTCGGACGATGCGGAGCAGTTGAAACGCATTAAGTCGGATGTCGGGTCGCAGCTTGCGACGATGGAGTGCAAGCCGCGGCACAACACGGTCGATGTCCCGGCGCTGTTCTGGGCGGGCATTCCGGGCAATGAAAGCGATTTCCCGGCCGAAGAAAGTTTTTATACCTATCTGGAGCAAGCCCTGTGTTTCCTTACCGGAGAAACGAATTACCGGGATTCGCCCTCGCCGTTCGGGATAAAAATGGTGGACCGGGTATCGGGTAAACCGCTGCATCTGGATATATCGGATTTACCGATGAAAAGAGGTGTCATTACGAACTACAATCGGTTCGTCGTGGGGCCGAGCGGTAGCGGCAAATCTTTCTTTATGAATCATTTGGTGCGTCAGTATTACGAGCAGGGCACACACGTCGTACTGATCGACGTTGGCAACAGCTACAAAGGATTATGTCAGCTTATCAACCAGCGCACGGGCGGTCAGGACGGGATTTACTACACCTACGACGAGAAAGCGCCTATATCGTTCAACCCGTTTTATGTGGACGACAATGTTTTCGACGTTGAGAAGCGCGAAAGCATCAAGACGTTGATTCTGACCCTGTGGAAACGGGATAACGAACCGCCGTGCCGTGCCGAGGAAGTCGCGTTGTCGAACGCCGTCAATCTCTACATCCAGAAGATTCAGAAGTATGACGACCTGCGCCCGTGCTTCGACACGTTCTATGAGTTCATCGACAAGGAGTACCGCGGATTGCTGGAACGTAAACGTGTCCGGGAAAAGGACTTTGACATCGAGAATTTTCTGAATGTGCTGGAACCGTACTACAAAGGTGGCGAATACGATTACCTGCTCAATTCCGAGCAGAATATCGACCTATTGAACAAGCGCTTTATCGTGTTCGAGCTGGACAATATCAAGGACCATCCGATTCTGCTGCCCGTTACGACGCTGATTATCATGGAGTGCTTCATCAGCAAAATGCGGCGGCTGAAAGGTATTCGAAAAATGCTCGTTATCGAGGAAGCATGGAAAGCCCTTACAAGTGCATCTATGGGGCAGTATATCAAATATCTATTCAAAACGGCCAGAAAATATTTCGGTGAAATCTGCGCTGTTTCGCAGGAGGTGGACGACCTTATTTCTTCGAAAATCGTTAAGGAAGCGATCATAGCGAACTCGGACACGAAAATCCTGCTGGACATGCGCAAGTACATGAATAAGTTTGATGCCATCCAGTCGCTTTTGGGCCTGACGGACAAACAAAAGTCCGAAATCCTGTCTATCAACCTTGCCAATGACCCCAGACGCAAGTACAAAGAGGTCTGGATCGGGTTGGGCGGTACGCAGTCCGCGGTCTACGCTACGGAGGTCAGTACGGCCGAATACTACACCTATACCACCGAGGAAAGGGAAAAGGTGGAGTTGTTCTCGCTCGCGGACAAGCTGGACGGGGACATCGAACTGGCGATAAAACAGCTTGTCGAAAACAAAGAAAAAAAGGACCTAAAAAATCAAAATCATGTTTAAGAGTAAGAAAACAAGAGCCATAGAAACGGCAATAGAACATCTTTCGGCGACGCTTTGCCGTGCTGCCGAAAGCCTTGCCGCCGTCGCCGACGACGTGCGGGCGAGCCGTGCGGAAATCCGCCGGGATTACATTTGCGGCGGTTGGACGACCCCGGACCTGAATCGGGGACTTATCATCTCCAAGCTGCCGGAGGGGTACAATGCGGCGATTTATACGCCGCCGCTGAACCGCAAGCGGACGCGCCTGCTGCGGGTCTTTGTCCGCGTGGACGGCGACGTGCTGAAAGCCTGCTACGACGGTGTGGAGCATACGATCACTACGAACCCGCTGCATGACAGCATTACGTTTCCCGGCTACGGAACATTCCTGCGGGACGATCAAATTTTCGGATAGCCATGCGCAGAATCATTTTATCATTTTTTGCCGCGCTGCTCCTGTCGGGAGTGGCGCGGGCGCAGATTCCGGTGACGGATGCGGCCAACATCACGCAAAGCATTGTCAATTCCGTTACGGAGCTGGTGCAGACTTCGACCACGGCGGAGAATATGATCGGCAACTTCAAGGAAACCATGAAAATCTACCGTCAGGGCAAGGAGTATTATGACCGCCTGCGCAATGTTACGCACCTTGTCCGGGATGCCCGTAAGGTGCAGCAGTCCATTCTACTGGTCGGGGAACTCTCGGACATCTACGTAACAAGTTACGACAAAATGCTCACGGACGACAATTTTTCGTCGCAGGAACTTTCGGCCATTGCCGCGGGGTATAATAAACTTCTGGAAAGGGGCATGAACTCCCTGAAAGACCTGAAAGAAATCGTCAATCCGACGGATTACTCCATGACCGATAAGGAACGACTGGACCGCATCGACCAAGCGCACGGCGAACTCACGCACACGCGCGATCTGATGGTCTACTACACGCGCAAAAACATCTCCGTTTCGTACCTGCGTTCGCAGCGGAAAAACGACACGCAGCGGGTGTTGGATTTATACGGTTCGGCGGACGAAAAATATTGGTAGCTATGGTAATGCCTTTATCTGACGGGATGGATATTCATTTCACCAGCCTGCATAAAATTCTTCGCAACCTCTACGACCAGATGACGCCCCTAACGGACGATATTGCCACGTTCGCTACGGCCGTCGCCGGATTGGGTGCGCTGCTGTATATCAGCTACCGGGTCTGGCAGGCCCTTGCGCGGGCCGATGCCATCGACGTATTCAGTCTGTTGCGGCCGTTCATTATCGGCTTGTGTATTATCGGATTTCGTCCTATCGTCGTCAATTCGATCAATGGAATTTTAAAACCGCTGGTCGTCGGCACGAATCATATCCTGAAAGATCAACTGCTGGATATGAAAGAACTTCAAAAGAAGAAAGACCGTTTGGAATGGGAGGAAGCTGTACGCCGCAAGACATACGGCGTAATAGACCCGAACGAGGATTACGACGCGGAATTACGGGCGCTGGGACTGGATGTTCCGACGCAAAATGTCATGGATGTGCTGTATGAGGTAACGCATATTTTCAGTACGAAATATTGGGTGCTTCAATTATTCCGGTGGTTGCTGGAAATCCTGTTCGGGGCTGCGGCGTTGGTGATCGACACCCTGCGGACATTCTATCTGGTGATCCTTACGATTCTGGGGCCGATTGCTTTTGCAATCAGCATCTACGACGGGTTTCAATCGACCTTGACCTATTGGTTTTCGCGCTATATCTCGGTCTATCTTTGGTTGCCTATCGCCGACCTGTTCAGCGCCATGCTTGCGAAGATTCAGGTTTTGTCGCTCGACCGGGACATCGAATTGATCGGCGATCACTCTTTTCTGCCGGATTCTGCGAACTCAGTCTACCTGATTTTCCTGCTTATCTCGATTATCGGCTACTTCACGATTCCGACCGTTGCAAGCTGGATTGTGCAGTCCGCAGGGACCGGGGCCTACAACAAAAAGGTTACGGGTGTTTTCGGCGGAGCTACGAACGTCGCCGCCGGAGCTGCCGGAGCCGCCATGGGCAATGTGTCCGGGGGACTGACGAAATAATAATATTTGAAAACATGGAATTTAAAGCATTAAAAAACATCGAAACAGCCTACCAGCAGTTACGTCGTTATTCGATGGCGTTTCTGGGGTTGTGTGCCCTGATTACGGTCGTCGCCGTATGGAGGTCGTACAGCTACGCCGAAAAGCAGCGTCAGAAGATTTACGTGCTGGACAACGGCAAAAGCCTGATGCTGGCCCTATCGCAGGACCTTTGGCAAAACCGCCCCGTCGAAGCGCGGGAACATGTCAAACGGTTTCACGAACTGTTCTTCACGCTCGCCCCGGATAAGGCGGCCATCGAAAGCAACGTCAACCGTGCCATGATGCTGGCCGACAAGTCGGCGATTGCGTACTACCGGGACCTCTCGGAAAAGGGGTTCTTCAACCGCCTGATCGCGGGCAACGTCAGCCAGCGCATTGTGGTAGACAGCATCGCCGGGAACTTCAACGACTATCCCTATGAACTTCGAACCTATGCCCGGCAGCAGATTATCCGCGAAAGCTATATCACCGAGCGCAGCCTTGTCACCTCCTGCCAGCTTATCAACACCGTTCGTTCGGACAACAACCCGCAGGGCTTCATCATCGAACGATTCACGGTATTGGAGAATAAAGACCTCGGACGCTATGATAGGTAAGCACATTCTCAAACCTCTGTGCGAGGTGAAAGATCGGGCGTTGGGGCGTTTGAAGAACTATCTGGAGCAACGCACCCCGCGCCAGCGGTTGTATATCGTCCTTACCGCGCTGCTGCTGTTCGCAGCCGTGGATATATGGATGATTGCAAGCAGCCTTTCGGGGCACTCCGAACCGCGGCCTGCACAACACATCGAAGTATCAGTACCATTAAAACCGTAAACTATGTTAGGTAAGACCAAGAATCCGGGCGGACAATCCGCCCCGCAGAAAAACAAATACCTCGTCATTGCGCTGCTGTGCCTGCCGTTCGTGCTGTGCCTGTACCTGATCTTCGGCGGCAGCGGGGAGCAAGCGCCCGCCACGGTCGGCGGGTTGAATTTTAACATCCCGGACGGCCGGACACAGAATATCGAGGGCAACAAGCAGAAAGCGATGGAGCGCGAGCAGCTGAACGAACAGCACGACGCCCGTGTGCGGACGCTGGCCGAAAGTACGTTCTCGCTGTCGGGCGACACGGTGCAGGCCCCGAAGCGTGAGCAGCCCCAGCCCGACCAGATCGCGCAGTCGCGCAACACCTACCGGGACCTGACGCGGGAAATGAACTCGTTTTATGCCACGCCCCGCACCGACCCGCAGATCGCGGCGCTGAAAAAGCAGGTCGCGGAACTCTCGGCCGAGCTGGAACAGTCGCGCGAAAAGCCCGACCCGCTGGACTATATGGAACGCAGCTACGCCCTTGCGTCCAAGTATCTGGGCGGCCAGCCGCAGGCGCAACCGCAACCGGGGACGACCTCCGAGAAGTCGAAAGACCGCGCGGCATGAGCGCACCGCACGGCGGACGGAACGGTTTCGGGGCTGTCGCAGCCTGTGAGCGATTCGGCGTTCATGGCGCAATACGCCAAGCCCCGCAACTACGGATTCAACACCGCCGTCGGGGAGGGTGTTGCGGAGAACCGCAACGCAATCCGCGCGGCTATTGACGCCGATCAGGTCATAACGGCGGGGGCCGTTGTCCGGCTGCGGCTGCTGGAGCCGATGCAGGTCGCACGTTATGTCCTGCCGACGAATACGGTCGTGTTCGGCGTGGCGGGCATTGAGGGGCAGCGGCTTTCTATCACCGTGAAAAGCATCGAAAGCGGGGGCAACATCATCCCCGTACAACTCACGGCGCACGACACGGACGGACAACCGGGGCTTAATATCCCGACCTCGTTAGAGCGCGAAGCGGCCAAAGAAGCTATTGCAAGCGTCGGTTCGTCGGGCATATCGAGCATATCGGTTACGCACAACGCCGGGCAGCAGGCCGCAATGGACCTTGTGCGAGGTGCAATGTCCGCGGGCAGTCAATACCTGAACGCAAAGATGCGGGAGGTAAAAATCAACCTCAAAGCAGGTTATCAGTTATTATTAATTTCAAAAGAGTAAAGCAAACATGAAAAATCTTATTATGACATTCGCGGCAGCCGTGGGCCTGTCGCTTGGCAGCTTCGCACAAAGTGTAAGCACCGAATCAAAAGCATTCCGCTCCAGCCAGATCGTCGCACCTTACGACATCGAAGTAACGTATAACAAAACCGTGCATGTCCTGTTTCCGGCGGCTGTGCAGTATGTCGATTTGGGCAGCAACGACATCATTGCGGGCCGTGCCAGCGGTGCGGAGAATGTCGTGCGCATCAAATCCGCCGTCGCGGGATTTCCGGGCGAAACGAATTTCTCGGTCATAACCGCCGACGGGTGTTTCTACACGTTCAATGTAACCTACGCCGACGAGCCGGACCAGCTATCCGTGGAAATGGACGATTGGCTGCGCAAGAACCCTACGGCGGAGTATGCCAACGACCGCTTGTTCGTCAGGCTCTCGGAGTTGGGCGGAGAAACGCCCGTATTGGTAAACCGCATCATGTATTCTATCTACAAGAAAAACGCTTCGGACATCAAGTCCGTCGGCTCCAAGCAGTTCGGGATTCAAACCCTCCTGAAAGGGGTCTACATTCACAAGGACCTCATGTATTTCCATATCGCCGTGCGTAATATGTCGAATGTTTCCTACGACATAGATTTCATCCGTTTCAAGGTCGTGGATAAGAAAGTCGCCAAACGAACCGCTGTTCAGGAAACCTATGTGAATCCGGTGCGGGTGTTCAGCCAGCAGAACACCGTGGACGGAAAAGCGACTGTTCGCAACGTGTTCGTGTTCCCGAAAATGACACTCCCGGACGACAAGGTGCTGACGGTCGAAATCTTCGAAAAGGGCGGAGGACGGCATCAGTCGTTCAACATCGCTAATGGGGAACTGATCGGGGCGAAACTCATTAACGATCTGAAAACCCGGTAGTCATGCGAAAGTACATCATCATAGCACTCGCGGCGGTGTGCCTTTTCGGGCTGTGGCCCGGCGAGGTGCACGCGCAGCGGGGGCTTCCCAAACAAAAGGGAATTCAGATCACGGCGGGCTGGGTGGACGGTTTTTCGTTCGTGAAAGCCGGACGGCGGGCCAACTTCTACGGTAGTGTTGCGTTCTCCCGATACAACCGCAATTCGACGCGCTGGCTCGTGGGGCTGGAATATCTGCAAAAGGATTACACCTACCGGGGCGAGGTCGTGCCCAAAGCGCAGTTCACGGGCGAAGCCGGATATTTCGTTCCGCTTGCCGCAGACCGGGGCCGGAACGTCGTGCTGTCGGTGGGGTTCTCGGCGCTTGCCGGGTACGAATCTTCGAATTGGGGCAACAAACTGCTGCATGACGGGGCAAGGCTCCGGGATGCCGATTGTTTCCTGTACGGCGGGGCGCTTACGGCCGAAGTCGAAACCTATCTGTGCGATAAGGTCGTGTTCTTGGTGAACGTCCGGGAGCGGGCGCTGGCCGGGTCCACGGTCGGGACCTTTCACACGCAGATCGGGTTCGGGTTCAAATTCATCATCAATTAACCGCGCATGAATTTACTGGAATTATTTTCAGGCATCGGGGGTTTCTCGCTGGGGCTTCGCCAAGCGGGATTTACCTTTGATAAGGTCTATTTTTCGGAGATAGACCGTCATGCCATTGCTAACTTCAAACGCAATTTTCCAAATGCTCAACATGTCGGATCAGTCTGCGACATTACAGGAACTTCCATTGAACGTCCCGATATTATCACTTTCGGATCGCCTTGCCAGAATTTCAGCGTTGCTGGAAACGGCCTTGGATTGCAAGGTGCAGAAAGTTCACTCATACGGTACGCGATTAAGGCCATTGACTACTTTAGACCTGACATTTTTATCTGGGAAAATGTTAAGGGCGTCCTCTTCGAACGACATTGCCGGGATTTTTGGGCTATCGTCAAGGCCCTTGCCGACATTGGGGTTTATCAGATCGAATGGCAACTGCTTAATACTTCATGGGTATTACCCCAAAATCGGGAGAGAATCTACCTTGTCGGGCGTCTTGCAGAAAAATGCCGGGACAAAGTATTTCCTGTCTGCGAAAGCGTTTTCGCGTCTGAAAAAAAGGCAGAAGATGGACCGGAGGATAAAGATTGTTGTGGTACGCTTGTAAAGACCTACGGGCAAACTTCGAATTGGATTACCTATGTATTGCAACTCCAGCGGGGCGAACAATTCAACGGGACATTGGAAGCTATCCATGAGGGGCGGCTGCGGTTGCTGACAGAAACGGAATGTGAGCGGTTGCAGGGTTTTCCGGACGATTTTACGCGCTATGGCGTCTATGACGGAGATGTGCGGGAGATTTCCCGCACGCAGCGGTATTCGTTGCTGGGAAATGCCGTCAGCCCGCCGATTGTCGAAAAGGTCGCTGCGAGAATCCGGCAAACAACAAATTTAGATAACCATTAAATCAACATTATGAAATTTATAAAATTGAGCGGCTTGTGTGCCGCGCTGCTCACGCTGTTCTCGTGTAACGATAAGATCGACGTACAGCAAGCCTACGATTTCGGCATAACGACTTGGTATCTGCAAAAGACCATTAAGCCGGGAGAGCCTGTCGAAATTCGCTTCTATCTAACCCGTGAGGGATTTTATGCCGATGCGGAGTTTTCAATCGGTTACGTTCAGATCGAGGGCGAGGGCATCGTTTACGACACCCGCAATACACGGCTGGTAAACCGGGAGTTCTGCGCTCTGGATGATATTGCCGACCTGCAGGACGGGGTTTTCACGCTCTACTACCGCAGCACGTCGGACAAAAATTCAACGCTGAAATTTATCGTCATGGATAATTTCGGCCAGACGCGAGAATTACAGATTGAGTTCGAAAGTGAAACATAGGAGAGATACAAGAGCGACATAATGTCGCTCTTGTTTATTCCGGGAAATGACAAATTGTCAGTAAAATAAAGAAAAGGTATTTGGTGTGATATTTGTGGGCCAGATTATAGAATATTAACCTAATTTAACTTAAAATGAGTGACCGAATTACAACGACGGAATTTCAAGATTTTGTAGACACAACTATCTTTGATCGTAACTTCATGGAAATTTACGATCTATACCAAGTTGCGGCAGGGAATGATGAAGTTCAATGTACCTATTCACGGGAAGTAGCCCCGAATGGTAATGTCATTATCAGCCATGAGCCTACAAACGCACATTTGATTCTCACACCGAAAGCAGCGGAATATTTTCCGGATTGGATTATTGAGAATTTAATGGATGGTTTCGATGCTGAATCTTTCTACGGCATGAGACATGCCGAAACGAGAGATGCAGAGCATGACCGGGATTAACCTCCAAATATAGTAAAGGGCGGCCAATCGGCCGCCCTTTCTTGTTTGGCTACAATTCGCTATTTCACGCCAACAAGTTTTCGGAAGTTGCTTCGTATTGTTTGGAGTAAAGCTCGGATAGGCCCTGTTTTGCAAGTTTTTATACTTTTTATAAGCGGTGCGATATTATAGATAGCGTCCTCTTGATTTCTCCATTCATCCCAGTCTATATTCAGTTTATTCAATTGCGACATAATTTCGAGCAACGCTTTTGCATCATCTTCGGAAAAGTAGATTAATGTCACCCCTATTTTATTATCCAGCTTGTTAATAATACCTGTAATTTTGCTCATAAACCCCGTAACATAATCTAAATCTTCCTGATTGCTGACAAAGTCTGAATCGAAAGAAAAGTCTTGTAACTCGCGTTCTATACGGAACAGATATTCATAAATTTCCTTTATTGCCGTCAGTCGTTCGTTATATAGACTGCTATATTCGATGCGTAAGCGTTCTTGCAGTTCGTTCGTTGTGCGCATTAGTTCGGTTCTGTAACTTTCAAACTCTTCATTTAGTTTAGTCTGATATTTGAGCTTTCCCCGGTCTATCCATCTATTTATGAGCGATTTTCCGAAGAAACCCAGCGCAGAAACCGTCACCGCTGTTGATATGCCGAATGTCGTCAATAAATTAGGCCAATTTACATCCATGATTGTTATAATTTGGTAAAAAATAGTTATTAACAAATATAGTTTTTTAGATCATTAAGACCAAATTTTAGTAACGGTTTCTTTGCTACTTTCTTTCCCTGCAATCACGAAAGAAAGTAGGCCGGGCCGCAGCCCCGGCTTTGGCTACTCTCTGTGGGGTTTGGGCCGCACGGTTACGATTTCGGGTTCATTATAAAATGATGCCGGACAGCGGGTCCTGAATCCGACCAGACTGTTATCCTCCAGCCGGATGAACCTGTACAATTCCATAAATTCATATTGCATCATCGCATGGGCATAGGGGTCTTTGGCATTGTAACAGATCAGTTCCCTCGGCACTCGGTCGAGTGTCGGATAACGGCGCATGAACCGGGCTTTTAGTTTGGTCTTTATGACGGCAACCTGTTCGGGCCGTGTCGTCGGTTGTTCTTCGAAATATTTTTGCATGGTTATAAAGTTTAGGGATTAAAATAGGGTCTGCTCGATGCCGGGAGTTGCGGGATAAACGATGCTGTTCCGCGCCCGCTGAAAGTTCACCTTATCCAGCGCGGCGGCAGCCCGTTCGGCGTCGATGGTTCGCAGTTCCTCGTTTATCCAGTCCTCGTACTGGAGTATCGAAGCGTATATCCGGGCGGCTTTCTGCATTTCCTCGCGGTATTGGCGGCAAAGTTCGGTGTATCGGTCTGGGTTACTTCTCCCTGCTCGTTGATCATCACCTCGTAATGACCGCCGAGCCGGGGATCGTCCACCATGACGCGCATACGCTCGGCCACGTCCCCGATGTGCTTTGCATACCCGTACTGCCCTAAAAAGTTCTCTTTTTCCTGCCCGACCATGTTTTCGAAATGCCGGATGTTTATGCGGTGGGGATTCGTTTCGCAGAGGTCCCCGGCGGTGTCGCGGGGTTCCTCCTGCAAAAAGCGATAATAGGCTTTGTATAACGCAAAAGCGTCTATTTGCTGATCTTTCATAGGTCTAAATTGTGAATTTGGGGAGTAAATATTTTTTGTCGGTTGCCGTGCCGTATTCGTCGATGAAGTGCCGCACCGCGTTGTATTTCTCTTCAAGATCGCTGTCGTCCCAAGCAAAGGACGAATAATCGTAATTATGGAAAGGGGACGCTTCTGTTTGGCAGATTCGCAGAATGTCGTTCAATTCCGCCCAGAATATACGTGTGCCGTTATCCTCCAGCCGATACATTTTCAGAAACAGCCGCCGCAGGGTGTACGCCGAATATAGGCGTACACTCTTGTCGGTTATGGTATTCAAACGGTTGCGGCTACCTTTCCCCAAGTTTCCTGCGCAGACAAAACCGAGGTTGCGGGCTTGCGCTTCGGTGCGGGCTTTATAGTCGGCGAATCGCTTTTCTGCGCGGTCTACTGACCGAGTGAAGTAGGGGATTTCTTTCGTTTTCATAAATTGGGTGGATTACAAGTTAAAATAATTGTTGTTGTGTAGCATGTTCGGGCTGTGTTTCTGCCGATGGGACGGGCGAGATGCGTCCGGATAGGTAAGCATGTAAGGTATTTAGAAACTGCTCCCGATATACCGGGTCGATACGGCACTTGTCATATTGTTCCCGATGGTCGGTAATTGCCCCGTTTTTTTCGGCGGCTTCAATCGCTTTCGGGAATCTGCTGCCGCCTTGCATCAACCCGGAAAAATAGTCGAAAAGGATTTCCATTTCTACGGCCTTGCGGCCTTTCTCCCGCAAAATTGCAGTTAGTCTTTCCGATTTAGCTTCCCGATATTCCAGCGGCCAAACGTTACTGGCTGCGCTGTCGATAAATACCTCTGTTCCGATTACCTTAGATTTGCATCTGGGGGGGGGTAAAATAGAAAGGATAAATTTGTGATGCCAAGAAAGGAAGCAGGAAGTGCACCAGTTTCGATTAAGGAGAATATAAGCTTCATTTCCATAAGCGGACTTCCTGCTTGTTTGAACCCAGGCCCAAATAGTAGGTTAACATCCATTGTTAAGGTAATTAGGTTAAGTTCAAGACCTTTCAGGTAGAAATTCTTAAAAGACAGAAACGTGGAAAATTTTTATTTTATCGGCGTGGACATTTCGAAAAAGAAACTGGACTTCTGTGTGATGTTCGAGGGAAAGGTTGTGCATGAAGAGGAAACAGCGAATCATCAGAATGCCATTATGTCATTGATACGTCATTTGGAGAAAGATTATGGGATAGACGGCAGTCGTATGCTTATCTGTGCGGAACATACGGGACAATACACTTTCCCTTTGGCTTGTGCCTGCAAAGCGGCGGAATGCAAGTTGTGGCTTGAAAACCCTGCTGAAATCAAATATTCCTCCGGTATTCAACGAGGAAAGAACGACAAGGTGGATGCCAAACGCATCGCTGTCTATGCCAGCCGGTTTCAAGACAAGGTTCAATACTATGAGCGCCCCTCGGAGGATATTGAAAGATTAAAACAGCTCGAATCAGAACGTAGCCTGTATGTGACAGATTTAGCTAAATACAAGGGGCAGTTGAAGGACCAGAGGGAATATATGCCGACAGCATTGTACGAACGAAAGGTGAAGCGTTTGACGGCTTTGATGGAGAACTTGGAGCAAGCCATACAAGCCATTACGAACGAAATGGATGAGGTGATAACCTCCTGTCCGGTACTGTTTCGTCAGATGGAGCTGTTGATGTCCATAGATGGAGTAGGGCGTGTGGTGGCAACCAACATGATAATCACGACGGAGGCCTTTACTCGCTTCGATGATCCGAGAAAGTTCAACTGTTATGCCGGGGTTGCCCCGTTCTCTTATTCTTCCGGAACTTCCCAGCAATCGAAAGCAAGAGTATCGCACAGGGCCGACAAAGTAATGAAAAGACTGTTGCATATGGCTGCTATAGCTGTAACACATCGGAATGGAGGAGAACTGAAGAGGTATTATGACAGAAAAGTTGCCGAAGGAAAGAACAAAATGTCCGTAATAAATGCGTTACGAGCAAAAATCGTGGCCAGAATGTTTGCGGTCATCAAAAGAAATGAGTTGTATAAACCTATTTTATCGTAAATAATTTGCAAAAATCATAGTAGTATGGAAATACGCTTTACTTTTTCGTGCGACATAGTTGCAAATTTTAAGTTAATACGACTGACTGCCCCGGCCTGCGTTGAGCAGGTATTTTTCGTGCAGGGCTTGTTCTGTGGTCTTGCCGCTGGCCTGTTCGATACGGGCGACGCGGCGGGCGATTCGCTCCTGTTCTTTCTGCCAGCGGTTTATAAGGTCGAAATCTGCGAAAAATGCCGGATTCTCGTTGTCGATGCCGGGGCGGAACCCGCGGCGGTACATACCCCCGAAAACCTCGTCTATCGCTTTGGAATAGCGGTCGCGCTGTTCGTCGAGTTGGCATAGCTTCCGTGCGGCAGGATCCTGCGGGTATCGTACCCGCAAAATCCTGCGCTCGGCAGCCGCATAGCGGTTGTTCTGCTTTTGCTTACTTGTCATATTCTGAATATTTGAGGAAAGGATGTTTTTTCGTTGGACGGAATCTCCACAAGTCGGCCAGATATTTTAGGAATGTCTGCGGGTCGAAATGTTCGCCCGTGGTGCAGGAACGACACTCCGGAGCATCGAACCGGATTACAGCCATATCGAAAAAAGGAGTTTTTCCTACGCTCCATTTTCCGTTGAAAATCCGAATATCCACGGCGTTGACATGGCCCAGAAAATCGAAAAAAGTTGTGTATTTCCCGGATGCGTTCAACTTGGTAAGTTCTTCAAATATTTCAATAAATATTTTGTCCATAATAGATTGGTGTTGTAGGTGGGGCTGAAGCCCCGCCCGGATTTATGCTTTTTGGCTGATGTAACGAATCAGTTTTTTCTCGTTGGTGTAGTCGAGTGTTTCCAACAGAAATTGAATGCCGCCCGTTCGCATGGCCCACCAAAGCCTATTGTATAGGTTCGGATCGCTCTCGCGGGTTTGACCGAATATTTCTTCCATGTAGTTTTCCGGCATGTGGGTACGGATACGCCAGTCGAGGGCTGCGGTTGCTCGTATTATTTCTTCGTATGATTTCATAATTTCGGATATTGTGGGCGGACGCCCCGCCCGTTATTATTCTGTTTATGCTGCTGTTTCGTTGGGTTTAGCGCTGCTTTCCTCCACACGGTCGGCGATCATCGTGGCGGCCTTGTTCGCGTCGATAAGGATGTCGAAAAGGTATTCGGGTTTCTCTTTCAGCCCCCGCAGCCAGCTTGCGAGATATGCGGCGTTTTCCTGCTGCGGAGTTGTCGCAAGTCCGAACCGTATGCCGCAAAGTGCGGCGGTCATTTCCGCGATCAGTTCCTCGCGGGCATAGCTGGGCGAGCCGAAAAACCCCGACATATCCCGGTTGAGCCGCGACGGGTGGCCCGTGCTGTGGGCGACCTCGTGCAGCAGCGTCGAATAATAATCCGCACCTTTGGGGAATTGTGTTTTCAGCGGGCACACGATTATATCGGCGCTGGGGCGATAAAATGCGCTGTCGGATTCCAATACTTCGATCCTGCAATACCATTTCCCGGCATCGACCATGTGATCGACTTCGGCGCAGGTCGTTCCATCCGTCTGCGGCATCCCTGCGGCCTGCTCCAACAGCCGTGCATAGCGTTCGGGGTTCTTCTCCGGCATATCGGTTTGGTCGATATTGAATACCGAATAATAGCGCAGCAGGGGCAACAACTTGTAAGCCTTTTTCTGCTCGTCGGACAGACGGGCGTATTTCTCGTATGGCATGCCTTTTCCATCTTTTTGGTCTTTGGGAATGGCGTACAAATACCAGAAATAAACCGGAAACGATTTTTCGCCTTTCTTCACGTTGATTTCTTCATCCTGCGCTTGCTTATAGGTCAGGAAAATAGGCGTTTTGTAGCGCTTGTATTCGGTCAGCAGAAGAAGCATGAACAGGTTCCCGCCGTTGTAATACCGTCCGGCCAGATTTCGGGGGCATCCCTGCGCCATCGAAACCCACGGCTTGCTCCAGCCCGTTTTAAGGTTCTGTATTTTTTCAATCATCAAAGCCGTGAATGCCGGGGCGATTGCGTCTATAACTTTATTATTGTTCATCGTTCTGATTTTAAATATTTACTTCCATGCAGAAAAACCACGTTTTCAGATTATTGCTATAACCTACATTTACTCGGTCGCCTTCGTTTTTGTACTGGTGTTCCAGCCGCAGGCAAACCAATTCGGATGCGAGGGCGTAGGCTCCGCCCGCAACGATTTCCACCGTTACCGCTTCATTGGCCTTATGCGACCAAAGGCGTGATAGATATTCTTCATATTTTTGTTTCTCGGTTTTGGGCGCCTTGTTTTCAGATTCCATCCCAGCGGCTAATCCTGCCCCTGTTCCTTTCCGGTCATTTTTCTGTATGTCCTTTTTTGTTGCCATGACTTTTTTTTATCCCGTGCGGAGCACCCACCGCCTGACCTTTCCGTACTCAAAAACCTGCGGCGAGATAGGGCAACAAGGTTTTGCGAAAAAATACGACCCGTAATCACGGCTCCCGCAGGGACCATTTAAGGGGTGGAGATTTTTTCGTAAATTCACTTTAACCTTGTGCGGAAAGCGTCCGGGCCTACCGCTGAAAATCGAATGATATTCAGGTCCGGACGCCGGGTTTTGGCCGCTACCTTTGAGTACGGAAAGGTCAGGCGGTGGTTGCTTCGTACACCGATTCCAAAAAGAGGAATGGCGACAAAAAAGGGCGCAATACAGAAAACTCCCCCTGTCCCGTGCGAAGCGCGGGACACCGCTTTCCGCGCCGGGTTTCTTTGCTCCTTTCTTTCCCCCGCCGTTACGAAAGAAAGGAGGGCAGCCGTTTCCCCGGAAAAGATACTGTTAAGGTCTATCCCTATGGGCAATTTGAAATACCAGCGGGGCCGGGTTGCCCCGCTGGTAGGTTATTGCTTATCGCAATTTGATATTTAACAGACGTTCCGCGGCACATTCCGCATTTTGGGTGAGTTGGCGCTGCCATGCTCCGAACTGGCGCGACCAGTTGAAACGGTATTGGTTGTGCATCTTTGTCCGGAACTCTTTGTCCGGAATTTCGTTGAACAGGATTTGCAACCGATTTTCGGCGAAATTGTAGCGGACGATTCCCCCGTCGAACGGCACGTCTTTATTCTCTTTCGTAACCGTTGCCGCCCGTCGTCCCCGGATTACCGCGGCAAGTTCTGCCAGTTTGAAAAACTTGTGCCGCTCGGTGTATATCGGACGTTTGCGGCCTTTGTTGAGTTCCCGCACATAGTCGATTGCCTGCTGCATTAATTCCACTTCACCCTTTCGGGCAATCGTTTCTAAACGGTTGTATAAGTTTGTCGAGCACAAATTCCAATCGACAAAACGGTCTATATCTTCCTTTATGCGCTCCCACGCTTCGGCGGTTTTCTGCTCCTGCGGTTTGGCCGCTTCGATGCGGCGGGCGATTGCCTTTTGCGTTCTCTCCCTCCAGCTTTGAAATTCCGCGACGGCTGAATCGTAAGAATTATTTGCTTTGCGGTTTCGCTCGGTCGGGAACCTCGCCGGGCCTGTAATTGCCGCACTCATTATCCGGGAATGTTTGGCGAAAAGGGTTGCTACCCACTCTTTGAATTTGGCAATATATTGCCCCTGCTCGTCCTGTGGGATTTCTTTCAGATCATCGAGCAGCAATATTTCATATTCCCGGATATATTGCGCCGCACGTTTTTCGGGGTCGAAACTCGTTGCGGAAAATGCCCTGCGGGCGGCGTCCCAAAGTTCCGATAGGTTGATTTCGTATTTCCATGTCAGCACTTCCCAGAATTTCATGTTATTATCGGAAATGACGGTGGCGTTCCCGAAACCGGGTTTTGATGCGATATGCGCATATTCCGTATAAAAAGCGTTTCTGCTTAACTTCTGGCCACGCCACTCGAATTTCCAAACCCCGTATTCGGGATGTGCGATCTGCTGTACCGTTGCCGCCCGGTGGCAGTTTTTCATGCTCAAAATTTCGTGCTTTTCCATGTCTTTGATTTTTTAAGTTGGTTTTCTGTTGTTGTTTGCTTTGGAGTAGCACCGGAGCCGGATCGCCCCGGTGCTTGTTGTTTAAAGTTTGGTGAGATAACCCGCCATTGCCCGTGCGCTGTTCTCGCGCGTTAATTCGTCGTATTCGTTCGCCGGGTCTTGGATTATGGTGTTTATTTCCGTCCATTCGTCCACGTCGAAGCGTGAAATATTTTTGCAGAACGGACAGCGCACGACGGTTTCAAGATGGCCGTTTACCTGCTTTTGCTGGACGATCTCGAAAATCAGATAATTGCGGAGGTTGGACCAGTCCATTATTTCCACTTCGTCACATTTTACCGCCGGGCAGGGTATATAAAATCCATAGCTAAATCCCGGTACATCGTCTTTTCTGGTAAATACCCGATTGTGGTAAATCTGCGCAGTCGGGTCTTTGAGTTGCGCACGACGTATCTTCACGAGGAAACCCCGTTCACAAAGGGTATATCCCGCGATACCCGGCTTTTCGTCGGCGAACGGGAACCGATAGCGATAACCGTTTTTTTCATTCAGATAATCTTCTACGGACCCGTTGCCGCTTACCTGCTCCAGACAATCGGCATTGTTCTTTAAATCTGCATAGGTCGCATAAAAAAGGTCCTCGCACGATCCTATTGTGATTGTATTCCCGTTGTATTTAACTATTTCGCTCATGGTTGTACTTAATTTTGTGGTTGTCTGTTATTTTACTTGTTTCCCCGCGCGATCTGTGCGGCGTCCTCGTTCTGTTGCGTGTTGTTTTTTAACTCTATCCCAGCGGCTAATCCTGCCTCCTGATTCTTTCCGGTCATTTTTCTGTATTCGTTCTTTTTTGTTGCCATGACTTTTTTTTTATCCCGTGCGGAGCACCCACCGCCTGACCTTTCCGTACTCAAAAACCTGCGGCGAGATAGGGCAACAAGGTTTTGCGAAAAAATACGACCCGTAATCACGGCTCCCGCAGGGACCATTTAAGGGGTGGAGATTTTTTCGTAAATTCACTTTAACCTTGTGCGGAAAGCGTCCGGGCCTACCGCTGAAAATCGAATGATATTCAGGTCCGGACGCCGGGTTTTGGCCGCTACCTTTGAGTACGGAAAGGTCAGGCGGTGGTTGCTTCGTACACCGATTCCAAAAAGAGGAATGGTGACAAAAAAGGGCGCAATACAGAAAACTCCCTTTGTCCCGTGCGAAGCGCGGGACACCGCGGTCTTGATGCGTAAGAAATACGCATTAAGACACCCGCTACCATCCGAAAAGTGCGTAACATCGCACTTTCCGGCAATTTTGCCGACAGAATAAAGCAGGGGAAACATCTGTGCGGGACGCAATACGTGAACGAACCCGACATTAATGTTTTAATCAGATCGTTATAAAGCGTATTTTCAGTCGATTAACAGGTCAAATAATTCTCCGGAATCCAAATAGGACATAGGTTCGCAATTTTTGGGCATGGGTGAATTTGTAGTTAGATTTGCCATTGGGACGCTCCTCGGATAGTCCCGGCACGGCAAAACAAAAACTACTATGACAGACAGAAAAATGGAGTTGTACGAGCGATATTTCGCCCGTAAACTGGACGATTATTTGGCGCGTAACCCTGCGGAGAATCCGGGTATTGCGCAAACACGTATTTCTGCGGCTTCGGCGGTTTATCTTGCGGACAGACAGGTTGCGCAACACCCGGCCGTCGCATTGGATAGGGCGTTGGGAATCCTCTATATCGACTTCTCCGGAGATACTGAAATCCTTTAACTTTTCGTAAACCAAACTCGAAAGGATGAAACCAGAACAGAACTATTTTTTGTTAGGGAGTGAGGACCCTATACGGGTGCGACGCACGGGTGTCCGAAAACCTCCGGTAATACGGCGCACTTCGGGCAACCGTACCGCAGAAGTGGATTATTATACCACGTTGCTTATAGAACATTTGCAGGAATATTTTCCCGGTGAAATGTTGTTGCTGAAAGATTTGCGGGCACGGGCGCGTATAGCCTATAAAGAAAGCGTTCGGACGAATGTGCCGATTGCGGATGCTCTTGCTAATGCCTTGCGTTACTTATTTTTCGGGTTCGAAACATCGGGCTTCGAACGTTTAAAATCGGAAATCTGGATGCAAGGCTATTACTCGCAGGCGAAAGGCCGACATATCGAGCTGCCGGAAGTCGCCCTGCAAATCTTTGCGGGCGAGTTGTCGCTGCAATGCCGCGAATTTTTGGTGCAGTACCCGACCACAAAGGACCGGGAAACCCTGATCGCCCGCTCCGGCATCCGGGAGATCGTCGGCGAATACCTGAAACGCAGGTGGGGCTTATAGTTCCGGCCCGCGTATGAAAAGCGGCAGCCGCACCGAATCCGGTGCGGCTGCCATCGTTGGGTCATTTGGTCGGGGGCAGTATTTTCTTCAACCGCTGCGGACGGGTCGCTATTTCCGCAACGTTTACCATCTGCTCCAGCGTATAAACTTTTCCGCCCTGCCAGAACGTGCATTTGGGCGCGACTTTGGATAGTGTCTTTTCAAAAGTCTTGTAGTCGATTTTCAGGAAATCGCATACGTCCTGCGGCATCATCATAAACTCCAGCTTCTTTTTGCAGCAAATAGCCCCTAAAAGCGTGAGCATATACCGCATCCGGCATTGCAGGTTCAGCAGTTCGATCAGTTTTTTACGGGTGATAACGATGATGTCGTCGTTGGTTTGTTCTGTCATAGATTTATTTTGCATAATTTATCTTTTTGGTTAAAATGTTCGGCTAAAAATTTCTTCACGACGGACTGCCGGAAAAACACACGCCTTTGAATGATTACGGCTTCCAAAATTTTCTTTTTCCGGTAGTACTGCAAACTCTTTGGCCGGAGATCGAGAATTTCCGCAAGCTGGCGGTTAGGAATCAGCGGATCGTCCGCGTTATGATCGCCGCCTTGTTTCAGCAAATTCATTTCGCGGCGGGTTTCTTGTATCAAATTCAGAATAAGATCGAGTTGCCGAAACATGCGCTGTATATCTGCATCTCTCATAAACTGCTATTGTTTAATGTTTTGCCCGTTTTTATGCTGTGTATATTGCCGAATCTCCGGCCGGGGCATGAGCCTGCGAAACTCTGTTGCGGTATGGCCCAGCCGGAAGTAGTCGGATATATCTTTTTCCTGTTTGGTTCCTGCAAGCGGCAGTTCAATTCTACTGACGTTATATTCTGTAAGTTCCTGCTGTAATGCTATGGCCTGCTTTTTTCCCGTCGCATCCATATCATAGAGCAGTACAATGTTTCGGAATCGCTGCGACAATTCTTCTATCAGTCGGTGCGGTATGCGGGCCGTTTCACTCCCGAAACAAATAGCTGGAAAACCATGTGCGGCCAGCGACAGCACGTCCTTTTCTCCGCCTGTAATAAACAGCGTGTCACCCGTGGCGGGTAGTTGTTCCAGCCCGAAACAGTAGTAGTCGTTGAATCTGCCACCGAACAGGAACCGGGATTGTGATTGCGGGCGGTAGACCTTTATTCCGTTCGGCCGAGTATATCCGAACATAGGTTCGGATGGGGACGACCGAAGCGTATAGGAGCGGCCGGAATTGCTGATCCCGCAATATACTGCCAGCGAAACAACACCATACCGATTAAGTGTTTCTGCGTTGATGCCGTATTGTTTCCACCATGCCTGTTCTGCGTCTGAAAAAGTCTGTACGCGGAACTTGTAGGGTAGGGGTGTTTTCTGTACGGGTTCGGGTACAAACAGCCGGGGACGCACTACGGGGCAGCTTGCTGTTGGCTCGTCGGAAAGCCCCAAACATAAATCACGATTGATAATACGCAGGATTTCCACAAAATCGTCCGGGTTCCGGCATGACAGATTGTGCAATGTCGCCACCAAGTCGAAACAGTCGCCCGAATAATCTTCATTTCCGAAATCCCGGTACTTGTAAACTCCGCTCCGGCGGTCGAAATACAAGCTGCATGAAGCGTGTGTATCTTGGTAAAAGGGATTGCGGAACTTCCGGCCAGCGCGCAACCCCCTGCCGAGGTAATGCCGAAAGACATCCAACCCGCCGCGGGTCGAATTGATTATGTCGCTTTTACTTATCATGTTCGGCTATTTTGGGCGTTTTTCCGAGGTCCGTTCAAGTTGTTCAATAACAGCATTAGTATCGAACAGGTATAACCATCCTGCACGTTTGCATGGAATTATGTTCTCTTTTGCCCAGCGGCGTATCGTTTTTTCGCTGACGGGCAGTATGGCGGACAGGCCCGATACGGTAAGCCACCGTTTCACATCATAATCGGATTTCTGCCCCGTGGGGACTTCTGTTGCCTTTTGGATTGCATCTAACCGTGAAATGATTTCTTTGTAGGCTTTGGAACCGAAAAAAATAATTGTCATAATAGAAAATGGTTTGGTTGGACTGCAAAGGTGGGGAGTGGAAATAAAAAAAGCATTTACCGGATATTTCCGGTAAATGCTTTTTTAGGTGATGAACAGCTATTTATCCATGCTGTCCATTTTCGCGTTTAGAGCGTCGTGTAATTCTTTCAGATAAACAGCGCGATCTCCTTGTCGGTTGCGTATTGCATAAAAGATATGCGTATAGTTCGATAAATTGACGTTGAACGCTTCTTCCAATGTCTTTATTATGTCTTTCAATAGTGCCCGGCCCTCGTCTACCGACCGTTTGGCAACAATGCCGTAAGCAAATTCCACAAGATCGCTTAATTGATCGGTCCAATGCACATTCTTTGAGCGTTTATTGCATGGCTCTTTCTCCGGTTTCCCGTCTTGCTCGGAAATGTAAAAGGCACACATTTCGATTTCAATGTCGAGCAATGCGATGATTAAATCATAGTTGGGACACGGTGAGGTATGAGCGGTTTTTTTTTGTATATTCAAAATATACTTTCGTTTGTTTCAGGTTCCGCAACCGTTCGCATGAGTGCTTTTCTTTGAGATAGAATTTTTGAATGAGGCGATTGAATTTAGTAGTTAGTAAAACAAGATCATTACCATGATCGGTGGACTGAATTTGTTGTAAAATCTGCTCCAGAATTTTACAGCCACAATTAGAATTTTTCATAAGCACAAGATTTAAAGGGTGAGTGACGCGGTATTTCGACTTATTGAAATTCTAATGTGGGGTGGGTGGGGTTACATGCTTTGTAAAGTTTTTAGAATAAATAATGAAATAAATGTGGTTGAATATAGTAAAAAAAGGTGTGAAAAACAAGCATTTGCCAATAAGTCAGTAATAAAACACGGTGTCAGTCTGTGTTCTTTGCTCAAATTATCGAAGAACACGGCCAGATAATCAATGTAATTATTACAGGTCGCCTTGCGCCGACTATAAATCTTGTGTTGGAGAGTTGATTTGATTGAAATTTCTGATAGATAAACCTCTGATTTATTGTGGTTTTATCAAATTGTTTTTTTGAAAATTGAATTATTTTGATTATCTTTGTACTATAATAAGAGTTTTAAAGAATTTTAAGGTAAAATAAACAATACAAATCCGTCACAATTTTTTGAAAAATGGCTTTGTAGGGTATTTAGCCGGACATTTAGACTACTTCAACGAGGAGGAGTACTGAAAAGAATTTTGGGCTGAAATGGCTCAAAATGACATAGTTAAATTACTCGACGGCACGATTCTTAATCGTGCCGTTAGTATTTAAGGGAGATTTCCGGTTAAATAACATTCACAAAATCATCACAAACTTTGCGATTCATCTTTGTGATGGTAAAAAATCGGAAATTATGGGTAGACTTAAATCAGAATGTCCCTTTGGCAACTTTATTGTGCGCACCAAGCCGAACGCATAAGAGGAAGTTGCATCCCGTTTCATCCTAATTTTTAAGCATACTCTTGTTACTATGGGTGATACTTATTTCTGAAACGTAAGAATGGCGGCCAAATGTCCGCCCGGTCGGGGATCGTCTGCTATGACGCGCATTTGCTCGGCTGTAGACGAATAAAACGGCCGCTCCCGAAAGAAGCGGCCGTTCTGTTTGCTGTCCGATCCCGTTTACTGAACGATCGAGATCGTGGGGTTGATATTGTTTTGTACGGATATGCGGTGCGTACCGCCGTTGGGTGCGGCTAAGGCTCCCTTTCCGCTGGCCTGCCAGTTGGCCATGCAACGGAGCCGGATCAGAATATCCCCGTTATTGATGGCATGCTCGAACGTCATGTTGCGGTCGATCAGGCAATGGTCCGTATTCATCATTTCGTAATTGTAAGAGAATGTCTGCGCCTGATCGCCCTCTCCGACGGTCGTCGTCTGCAAGGGCGCTCCGGGCTTCCATTCACCGCCGTCGTAGTACTCCAGCATCCAGTATTTCATACCGGTTCCGGATGCGCGTGCGTGGAACTTGGCGTTGATGACCGTTCCGGCCTTTATGGTCATTTCCGGAATGGTGAACAGCCACCAGTCGCCCGGCCATCCGCCCGTGATATAAGGCTCGCCGGCCGTATTGGCACGGGCTATCTTGTTGTTTACGTCGAGCGCCGGATCGCAGTTGCTGATATAGCTGATATAGCCCTTTCCGGTCGCCGACGGCATTTTGTTGTCCACGACGAACTCATCGACATTGACGCCCTTTGTAAATACCCATTGCGCCGGCAGATTCGAAGGAATTTCCCGTACGATCGTCTTCTCGTAGACGCCGCCGAACGGATCCGTTACGACGACCTTGATCGTCGAGCCGGGAACCTGCGCTATGGCGGAGAACATATGGGCATTGTAGCCCGTGAGGTAGGTGCTGTTGGGCGAGCCGGGGGCATGGGCCGGTTCCAGTACGTCTTTCTGCCATGTGTAGTGCGTCGGGTCCTTGCGGTATACGCGGGTCGCCGTGAGCGGCTGTCCGTTTTCGGTCACGGATACCGTCCAGTCCTCGTCCCAGTTCCATACATTGACCAGCACTTCGTTGGCCTTGGCGCCCACGGCGCTCTTGTAGTCGCTCTTCACGAAATTCATGTCGTATACGGCGAACTGCTCGTTGCGGGCCACCTCGATCCCCTTATAGTACCACTGCACGGCCGTTCCGTTGAATTTGAATACGCCGTAGCCCGTCGGGGAGCCGTCCTTGCACAAGTCGTAGTCGGCGCCTCCGTTGGCGCTTTTCACGTTGAACCACCACGTGCCGCATACGGCCGCTACGTTATGCTCGCGTACGCCTTCGGCGATCTTCGCGTGGTGATTGTTGTGCGTATGTCCGGTGAGGAATTCCACCTGATACCCCTGCAGCAGACCGAGCAGGTCGTTTCCGCCCGAAAGCGTCACGATCGGGTTCAGTCCGGCCGAGGTCATCGGGGCATGCATGGCGACCACGATCTTCTTGGACTTGTCCACGTATTTCAGGTCTTCGGCCACCCACGCCATCTGCCATTTCTGCGGGTCGGAGTCGCCGAGCAGCCCGATCCGCTCGATGCGGCTGCCGCCGTTGTAATTGTCGTACTGGTCGTTGTCCAGAACGATGTAGTGTACGTCGCCGATGTTGAACGAATAGTAGGTGGGGGCTATGTGCTGCTTGAAAGGCAGCTCCGTGAAGTAGTCTCCGACCACCTTCGGATCGTTGTCGTGGTTGCCGATCACGTTGAAAACCGGGCAGGGGAAGTTCTTCATCAAGTCCTTGTAGTTCGGCAGCTGGTAGCGTACCTCCACCATGTTCTCAGGACCCTGATTCATCGTTTTGTACCAGAACGCATCCCACGTGATGTCGCCCAGACAGAGCGCATACACGTTCGCATACTGCGCCATTTCGGCCGTGATGTCGGGCATGAACTTGTTCTTGTACTGGTCGATGTCGGCATATTTGCCGGCCGTGTTCGGGGTCTTGCTCGCCAGATGAAGGTCGGTGAATACCATCATCACATGGTTCGTGTTTCCGCCGGGGATCTCCGTAAGCGCGAAATCGTGCTGCTCGTTGTCTTCGTTGAGCAGCTGCTGGCTCATGGCCGGGAAGGCCGGATAACCCGCTTCGCTCTCGATGTTGTATCCGGAGGGGATGGAAACGAATACGTACCCCATCTTCTTCTCCGAGGGCAGGTAATAGACGCCGTCCTTGTCGGTCTTGGTGACGATGACTCCGTCGGACACCACCACGTCTGCGACCGCCTTTTTCCCGCAGTAGACGCGGCCCTTGACGGTCATGCCCGCCTGATCGGGAATCGCGGGGAAGTGCGCCTTGTAGATGGTCATCGGACCCAGCACCTGCTGCTTGTTGTAACGCTTCAGGATAAGCTCGTACGAGCGCAGGTCGATCGTTTTGGGAACGGTTATTATGACGTAATCCTCGGCCACCTCGCTGATCTCGGCCTGAAAATATTTGGTCTCCTCTTCAGGGTCTTCCGACGTGGAGCGGAACAGGAATACGTCGTATTTGTCGAATCCGGTTCCCATGATCTTGATGGGGTCCTCCGGGATGAAGATCTCCTCCGCATCGGGCATCACGAGATCTTCGATGAAGACGGCGGGGATAATTTCCTCCTGTTCGGGCGTCGGTTTGGTCCATGTCGGATCTTCCGAACAGCTGATTCCGATGCACAACAGCAGAAATGCGGCTGCGAACAGATACGGTAATCTGAATTTTATCAATCGTTTCATTTTTCTCATTGTTTAGATTTTTGTCTAATCCTGCCGAATCGCTCCGGGAGGGGAGCGGTCCGGCAAGATTATCCTGCGTTACACCGGATTAATTGACTTTTTTCTTCAGGCTCGTATAGATCATGCGGTTCGTACCCGTCGCGCTGTTGGCTGCCTTGCCGTCCACGCGCTCGTCGGAATTGACGCGGAACCGCAGCCAGAGCGAAGACTGGTTCTTGCAACCGTCGGGCAGTTTGAAGGCGAAGTTCTTGGGACCGGGTATTACCTCCCAGTTTCCGGCCTTGTAGTCGGTTACGAAGGTCCACGGACCGGCCTCGGCCGCAGCCCACTCGATCGAGAAGGGACCGGGGCCCGACTGCGAGCTGGTGGTGCAGAAGCATACGTAAAGGTCATCCGAAATGCCTGCCGTCGAAGTCTCGAAGTACCATGCCTTCTGGGTCGGCGTATAGGTGTCGTTCGACTGGGCGCCCCAGCCGCCGCAGTTGGCGGAATAGTATCCCTTCTCGGTGCCGTTGACCGACGCATCGACGCGGACATAGGCGGCGCCGCTGTAAAGGCGGAAGGTGGTGCTCTGCGCGATGACGGCCTTGGGGGCGAAGTTCACGAACAGCTGTCCCGTGCCGACTTTGGGAACGAGTATCTCCTTGTCGGGAAGCGTTTCGGGCCAGTAGAATTCGGTGATGGGCACGTAACGCCGGGCTTCGGTCAGTTTGTCGCGGTCGTTGATGTTGCGCATGCGGATCGCCCATTCGTTTTCGACCTTGATCAGAATACCCGTTATATCCAGCATCGGATCGTCCGTCAGCAGTTCGTAATGCTTGAACATGGCGCCCGTCTCGACGCTCGTGCCGCCGTAGACGTAGTGGCTGATCGTGTTGCCGTCGCGGTCCAGAAGCAGCTGGGCGAGGTCGGTAGGACGTCCGCCGCTGTAAATGGAGCCTTCGTTGGCGTTGTAGTAGGTTCCGTGCGGGAATACGAACTGGAGATTTCGGATCGTTACCAGCGTACCGAGCATTTCGTCCGTCAGGCCCTGCGTGCTTTCCATCACCTTCGGTTCGATCGGAGCGCCGCCCGTGGTGATGACGTCGCGGATGCGTTCCGTCGAAATGGTGATGTAGGGCTGTCCGTCGTCGTCGATCACCGACTGCGTGTTCATGAGCGGTATGGTCACCAGCGAATTGAGCTGGAGCGAGTGCGAGCCTTCCTGAACGCGGAACTGAATGGCGCGTCCGCTGGCGTCCTGAACGAAGAACGCGGCGGGATTCGGGCAGTTGCCGGATACGCGGTCGCTGATCACGGTGCCCTGTATCTTGACGTTCTCACGAACGGTTCCCTGCAGGCCGCCCAGCTTCTCGTACACCTCGGCAATGGTCTTGAGTTCGGCGTTTTCGCCGATATCCAGCGGAATGCTCTGGTAGACGATCAGCTCTACCGTCGTCATACGCTCGGTGGTGGCGTTGAATTCGATACGTCCCGTGCGGGGCACCGTTCCCGCATACTTGGGTACGGAGAACTTGATTTCGTTGTCGCTGATCTCGTCGATCGTGATCCAACCCTCGCCGGAGTCGCCGACCTTGGCCGTCCACTCCACGTTGCAGGTGACGCCGACCGAGTATTTCTCCTCGCCGTTGCTGTTGATAACCACCTTGGGAGGCGTCGTGGTCACTCCGAGTTTGAGCGCCGGATCGACGTCCCGCTGCGAAATCGTGATTTCCTGAATGATGTTGTCATGCTCGTGCTTGCCCACGACGCGGAAGCGGGCCTCCCGCAGTACGGGGTCCTTGGACGGCTGTTTGGATACCTTCACGGCGAAAACGCCGTCGTCGGAACCCTCCTTGGGCCAGATATTGACCCACGTCTGGGAGGTGTCCGCCATTTCGACCTTCCAGTCGATATTGGAATACACGGTGAAACTGTGCGTCTCTCCCGCTGCGTTATACAGGAAAGCGTCTTCCGACAGCGTGATATGGGGATCCCGGACAACGTCGGTCTCGTCGTCCTTGCAGGCGACGAATGCCGTTGCCGCCATCGCGCAGAGAGCGAGCGCCTTCAGGCCGGGCCATCTTCCGGAGATGAATTGTTTTATTTTCATATGAATTGTTTTTTCGTTATTTGCGGGTTAAATTCAAAACTCGACCGGGATGCTGCGTTGCCTTTCCGGTTGCGATTCGTTTTACGGACACTCTTACCATTTGATGTCCGCATCCCATTTGTGGCCGGTGTAACCGAGGTTGTTGTCCTCCTCCGGATTCTCCAGCTTGACGGCCTTGCGGCTCCACCACACCGGCGTTTTCATGTTGTCTTCGCCCATTTTGGCCAGCTGGGCCGCATAGTTCTTGTTGGACGAACGCAGCACCAGCGGGTAGGGGAAACGGGTCGGATGCACGCCGTCGTTGCGGATGGCTTCGCCCATCACCAGCAGGGGATAACCCGTCCGGCGGTACTCGTGCCAAGACTCGTAGCCCACCGTGAACAGCGAAACGTATTTTTGGGTGATGATGATTTCGGTCGTAGCGTCGTAAGCCACGGCTCCGTTCTGCAGGAAGGTTTCGATGGCCGATTCTGAGATGTCGGGAATCCACTGCTTGAGCGACGCCGTAACCGCAGCATAGTAGGTCTCCGACGCTTCGCCGTCCATCATTCCGCGCTGAATGGCCTCGGCCTTGATGAACAGCACCTCCGAATAGGTCATGAACGTGTACGGGGAGGTGTACTGCCTGAAAGTCGTATTGTTGCTGTTGGACGCGCCGTCGGCCGACTGCTTGGAGATGACCGAAGCCGGGGCGCCGCTCGTGATTCCCACGTAACCGCCCGCGTTGGCTCCGGAGCTTACGCGGTTGCAGTAAACCGAGATGCGGGGGTCGCTTGAGTCCACCATGATGTTGATGAAACGTTCGCCCATCGCGCTGTCGTCGGTGGCGTTGTCGCCGAAATCATTGACGAACGGACGCGTGCCGCTGTATTTCAGCGTGGCGTTGTCGTCGTTGCTCTCGAATATGGGGTACTGCGAGGGGTTCTCGAATACGGTCTTGATGCGTTCCGCCGAATTCATGTCCCTGCGGTTGCTCACGCGCATCAGCAGACGCAGATAGAGCGAGTTGGTGAATTTCCGCCATTTGGTCACGTCGCCGTTGTAGAGCAGGTCGCGCTTGGCGTCTATCGTGGAGGTCTTCGTGTAAAGCGTGTTGGCCCTTTCGAGGTCCATCAGCAGCGAGTCGTAGATGACTTTCTGATCGTCGAATTTCGGCTGCATGATATTCTCCTCGATTCCCTTGAACGCCTCCTTGAAGGGCATGTCGCCGAACAAGTCGGTCATGTTCGAAAGGTAGAGCGCCTTCATGGTCAGGGCGATGGCCTGCGCGTTGGTATTCTCCTCCTTCTCCGCGAGCTTATACATCTCTATGGCATTGACGGCCCAGCGTCCGCAGAAGTTCCACGCGCCCTTGAATTCGCTGTCGGTGAGCACGAAGCGGTGCAGCTGATTCAGCGTGCTGGTCTCCACCGTATACTGCATGAACTCGTTGTTGTGCCGCCACGTGCGGTATTTCATGCTTCCGGCGCCCTCGAAAATCAGGTCTTCGAGCATCTGGGAGGAGTTGGCCTTGCCGACCTCCGCCCGGTTGGGGTCCTTGTTGTAATCGTCGAAATTGCTCGTACAGCCGCACAATCCCAAGATTATCACTCCCCCGGTCAATATATATGAATTGATTCGTTTCATCGTCTTATTAGAATTGAAGTTTAAGATTAACGCCATACGTGCGTGTCATCGGGAATGCCGCGGTTTCGAAACCCTTGGTGATTTCCGAACCGTTCATCGTCGCGATCTCCGGGTCGAACTGCGGCCAGTTGGTCCAGCAGAAGAGGTTCGTGGCGAAGAAGGCGATCGAAGCGCCCTGCAGCACCTTGGTCTTGGCCGCGATCTTCTTGGGAAGCGAATATTCGAGACGTATGTCCTTCATCTTCAGGAACGACGTGCTGAAGGTGTTGTTCACCACGTTGTCGCGGTTGAACACGCGCAGGTTGTAGTAGCTCTCGATGCTGGCCGTCACGGTCTTGTTGATCGAGTAGGTGCCGTCGGCGTTCTGGTTCACGCCCTTGTGGATCAGACCGTCGTAACGGCCGGGGAGCGTCGCCTTTATCTTACCCTGATAGCCCAGCATGGCATTGGTGAAGGAGTAGGCCTGCCCGCCCCATTGCGCCGAGAACGAGAAGCTCAGGCGGAAATTCTTGTAGGAGATCGAGTTCATCCAGCCCGCCTTCCAGTCGGCCTGCGTGTTGCCGAGGTTCTCGAATTCCGAAGCCAGTACGGGATAACCGTCCGAATCGACGATGTCCCAGCCCGATACGTCGATCGTCGATCCGTCGTCGGCCGTGACGTAGGAACCCTTGGGGGCCTTCTCGTAGCCCGAACCGTACAGGTCGCCCAGCGATCCGCCCGGAACGGCGCGGATTTCGCCGCGGGGACCGGTTGCGATGGTCCAAGAATCCAGATTCGGAGCCAGCTCCACGACCTTGTTGCGGTTGCGCGACCACGTGAAGTTCATGTCCCAGCGGATGTTCTTGTTCCTCACGGGCTGTATGCGGGCCGATACCTCCCAGCCGCGGTTGTTGATTTCGCCCGCGTTCACGATCGTATTGTAGACGCCGGTGGTGATGTCTACGGGCACCGAAATGATCTGGTTCGTGGTGGTCGCGTTGTAGAACGCCACGTCGAACGTCAGACGGCTGTCGAAGAAGCGGCCCTCGACGCCGAACTCCCAGCTCTCGACGTTTTCGGGTTTGAGGTTGTAGTTCGCCTTGTTGGTCGGCATGTTGAAGCCGCCGGTGAAGGAGGAGTTGTTGTAGTAGTTGAGCAGCTGATAGGGCGACGTGTCGTTACCCACGTTGGCCCACGAAGCCCGCACCTTGAGGAAATTGACCATCGGGGTGTCGATGTGCAGCAGGTCGCTGAGAATGACGCTGCCGCTGACCGAAGGATAGAAATAGGAGTTGTTGCCCGGAGCCAGCGTACTCGACCAGTCGTTGCGGCCGGTGACGTCGAGGAATATCATGTTGCGCCAGCTGGCCGATATGAGTCCGTAGAAGCTGTTGATCGATTTCTGACGGCGTATGGAAGTCACTTTGGGACGGTCCACCGAGTTGCTCAGGCGGTAGTCGCGGTCCACGACCAGACTCTCGGCCAGCGAGGTGTTCGAACGGTAGGACTGCATCATGTTGTTGCCGCCGAACGATGCGCTCAGGTCGAAGTCGTTCAGTTTCTTGGTATAGCGCAGCAGGAAGTCGTTGTTCATCTCGTAGTCGAACACGGTCTGCTCCTTGTACATACCGTTGATGTAGGTCTTGGCGCCCTTGGGTTTCTGCTGGGTGCGGAAATCGTTGTTGAGGTCCATGCCGCATCGCAGGATCAGCGAAAGCTCTTCGGTGAAGTTGATCGTTGCTGCCAGATTGCCGAACACGCGGTCGCGGTCCAGTTTGTTGAGCTGCTCGTAAGCCGTGTAGTAGGGGTTGTTGCCGTTGGCCGATACGTGCTGGGTGCTCTTGCTCAGGTCGCCGCCTTCGCGCACCCACTTCTTGTAGTCCGCCTTGAACCACTGGGCGTCCACGTTGGGCGTATTCCACAGCAGCGGATACATGATCGACGAGCCGCCGTAACCGGTCATCGGCAGGTTGTCGCTGTCCTTGCGGTAGTAGTTCACCTTGGCGTCCAGCTTGATGTACTTGTTGATCTGCTGCGAGAGCGATATCGAGAAGGTCTGCTGTTTGTAACCGGTGTTGGGAACGATCCAGTCGTTGCGCACGTCGGTTACCGAAACCCGGACCGAGGTGCCTTTGCCGTTGTTGCCGCTGACCGAGATGTTGTTGTTCCACGTTACGCCGGTGTCGAAGAATCCTGCGAAGAAGTTGCGCGGACGCCACTCCATCATCGTATAGGTGCCGTCGTCGTTCAGCGAGGGCCACTCGTAGGTCAGATGGCCGTCGAACTTGTCGCCGAAGGCATAGGACGACCAGTTGCGCGACACGCCGTCTACGCTGTAGAACGAATAGGGGTTGCCGCCGAAGCGTCCTGCGCCGTATTCATACTGGAAATCGGGCCAGAATCCGGCTTTCTCGAACGAAACCGACGAGCTGAACGTAACGCCTATGCCTTTGGTGGTGCGACCCGACTTGGTCGTGATGATGATGGCGCCGTTTGCGGCGCGCGATCCGTACAATGCCGTTGCGGCGGGACCTTTCAGTACGGATACGTTCTCGATGTCTTCGGGGTTGATGTCGCCCGCGGCGTTACCGAAGTCGACGGCGCCGTCGGTCGAGTTGTATGCGCTTTCCGACGTGCTGGAGGTGGAACTGCTGGTGATGGGCACTCCGTCGACCACGAACAGGGCCGTGCCGCCGTTCATGTTGATGGATGTTTCGCCGCGGAGGGTCACGCGCATCGATCCTCCGGGACCCGTAGACGCCTGATCGAAGTTCAGACCGGCGACCTTGCCTGACAGGGCGTTCATCCAGTTGCTCGATACCGTGCTGGTGAGTACGTCGTTGTCCACCTTCGTAACGGCATAACCGAGCGCTTTTTCGTCTCGCTTGATACCGAGTGCGGTTACGACGACGCCTTCGATTTCCTGACTGTCGGCCTCCAGCGTGACGTCTATCCGCGTTTTAGGGCCTATTAGTATCTTCTGGGTCTTATAACCCAGCGAAGAAAAAACGAGGGTCTGGTTTTCCCCCCCCCTTATTTTGTACTTGCCGTTGATGTCCGTGATAACACCTGTCGGCGTTCCCTCGATCGTTACGGCGCAGCCTACCGCCGGGGTAGTGCCGTCCGAATCGTAGACGGTTCCTGTGATATCCGCTTTCTTCTGGGCGTAGAGCATCGTCGATGCCAGCACCAGAAACAGGGATAACAAAAACCTCTTAACGTAGAATTTAAAATTCATAAGCATTTGTTTTTGGTTAGATGTTTAAGTTGTTTGAATGTTCCGGAATAAATATATATAGGTATAATCTCCCTGCGCGGTACGGAAAGCGCAGGGAGCGATCAGCGGATTCAGGATTCGATTCGGTTTTTTCCGGCAGGGAATGTTGCCGGTCCGGGGGAGGTGCAGTCCGAAACACCGTCTCCGACGGTTGCCGCAGGGCCGTGGCGGCGGCATTTCGCGGCGGGTGCATGTGCCGTCGCATCGGCGGCGGCCATCGCTGTTGTTCTTATTCCGGAGAGTTCCGGAATCCGGTTTGGCGGCAGTTTCGATTTCATGGTCAGTTGTTTAGGGGCCGGCTGATTTCTGCGTTCATTGCAATGTTCATTCTCCGTTCCCGAAGCCTCTTTTTAATTTCAATATGAAAATAATGCCTTTCGTTTCAAAACAAAAATACGAATTAGTTTTTACTATGCAAAATATTTCGTATTTTTTTTAGTTTACAAAACGAAAAATATCCTGTTACGAAGGTTTCATGTAATAAGGGCGCCGAACCGGGTGGAAAAACGGAGACTTTTTTATTATTTACCCTGCTGAATTTCAAATATTTGTCAAATGTCGCCCCGCAGTTGACCGCCGCGGTCTTCCCGCGGCCTTTCCGCCGGCTCCCTGCCGGTCCGAAGGAAACGGGACGAACGCAGGGACCGGACGGGGGTTTTTCCAAGGATCCGTTTTCACCGAACAGATCGAAAGTCGGTCTGCCGAACCGGGGCGGGAACGCTTTTGCCTAAAAGCTGGGCGGCGGATTCCGAACCGCAGCTATGAAGAATACGTTGCCGGGAGGGGACGAAAAAAGCCGGAAGCTGGGCTTCCGGCCGCTGCGGACACGCGGCCCGCTTCTGGTCGTTTATTTCGAAAGCACTTCCTGCATGTCGCCCGCATGCAGTTTCTTGTTTATTCGGTGGCATTTGACATATACCGAATTGAGGTTGTTCAATTCGAATATGATACATAGCTCCCGCGGTGAAAATCCCTCTTTATGAAGCATGTATAGCAATTGGTCGTTGCTGTTCACTTTCATTCTGGCGGAGAAAAGACGGTCGCATCGGTTGTCGATCACATGATAAGCCAGCAGTTTTTTGATCGACATCTCTTTTTGCAGGTGTTTTTGCAGCAGTTCCGGCTGGTGGGAATAGGTATATACGGTATCGATCAGGATACGGATATAATTCAGTCTGGCTTTTGCCTGCCCTGAAACGTATTGGATATGGTGGCGCAGGCGTCGATATATTATGAGGACAATGAATATGTCCATGACGAGAATCGTTATTATGAATTCCATATGGAGGTGGATTAATAGTTAATGCTTGAGATTTGGCGGAGTCGGTCTTCGTTAAGGCGAATGATTCTTTATGAGCATGCTGCAATCCCTTTTTTATATTAAGTTATTGCAGAACTCCCGGATTCGGATAACCGGCCTGATATGCATGTCGTTAGCAGTCAAATCGTTGGATTTTTGAAAGCCAAAGATAAGATTTTTAACGAATCTCCATGTTGATAATCAGTGCGGTAAGATTAAAATGTAATGTTGTTTTCTGTACAATATTTTATCGCAAACGTCCGCTTCTCGGCAATTTTTTCGTAAATACGGGCCTCGAAATCAGGTGGCGGAACATCCCCGCCGAGCCGTTGAAACTTCGTCTCTTTTCGTGGCGGAACCGCCGGCCGCACCGGTTGCCGCCGTCGGTCCCGGAGCCTGCCGCGCCGCGGCATCCGCTCCCTCGGATTTCGTGTGCCGGAGCCGCCGAAACGTGTGCGGGACGCGGCTGCGAACTGCCGGACCGGAACCGCGGAAGCCGCGGAATTCAGTTCCCGCGCGACGGCCGCGGCCGCTGATTTCGGCGGCGCGGTCTGCAATGTCGAATGTATGTTCGGGATGACAGGATACGGCAAGGGCCGCCCCGCAGTGGGGCAGCCCTTGGTTTTTATCAGATGGTTGCGCCTATTTTTCCGCCACGAAGAACAGATCGAAACTCTCGTCCGTCACGGGGCCGATCCGGTAGTCGTCCATGCGGATCGAGGTCGTGAGATCGGTGTTGGACTTCAGGAGTCTGCGGCGGTTTATGCGGTTGAGAACGTCGTAGGGGAATTGCAGCAGACAGCGGGGGAGCCGGTGCTGCAGGTCGAGGATGTCGAAGCGCGTGATGCGCTTCACGCTGCGGCGGTTCTGTTCGTAATATTCCATGACCCGCGCGTTGCCCGAAACGCCGAGCGCCTCGACCGACGAAAATTCGCTGCCGAGCAGGCTGCGCAGCTCCGCGGCGGTGTATTCCCGGATATGCCACGGGTTGCGCGTGAGCGACATCGGAGCGTTCGGGGTCGTCACGATGAACTTTCCGCCCGGACGCAGTACGCGCTTCACTTCGCGCACCAGTTCGAGGTCTTGTTTTATGTGTTCGATCACCTGAAACGAGATCACGAAGTCGAAACTGTCGTTTGCGAAGGGCAGCGGCGGAACTGTCGCCTGCCGGAATTCGACGTTCGGGAGCTGCGTCGGTTCGGGCGCGGGGGCCAGTTTGTCGATGGTGACGAAACTCCGGGCGCGGGGCGCCACGACCTCGATGCCGTAACCGGCCCCCGTGCCTATCTCCAGCACGTCGCCGCTGATGCGCTGCGCCGCGGCATGGTAGGCCAGCAGCGAACGCTGAAATACGAAATTGTCGGAAGCTTCGCGCGAAACCCGTTCCGCGGTCGTTATCTTGGCCATTACTCGTTGATCTTTATTCCCTGTTCGTCCACCGTGACGGCGCCGCGTTTGAGCAGCATGCCCAGCGAACGTTTGAAAACCTTCTTGCTCGTCTGCGTCAGCCGGTTCACCTCTTCCGGGGCGCTGTCGTCGTTCAGGGGCAGGAATCCGCCGTTGTCGCGGACCAGCTGCAGCAAAACCTCCGCCGAGTCCTTCACCTGCGCGAAACCCTCCTGCTGGAGGCTGACGTCGATGCGGTTGTCTTCAGTGAGTTTGCGGACGTAACCTTTCGTCCGGTCTCCGACCGCTATGGGGCGGAACAGCTGGTTGCGGTAGAGCATGCCCCAGTGCCGGTTGTTTATGATCACGCGGTAGCCGATCGGACTCTCCGAAGCCACGAGCAGATCGACTTCCTGACGGGGCGCCACCGTGATGCTGTCGTTGTTGATGAAGCTCTTGAGCTTGCAGGTCGCCACGCAGCGGCCCGTGACGCTGTCTTCGTAGAGGTAGACGATGTAGCTCCGTCCGGCGATGATGCCGCCCTGCTGGTTGCGGTTAGGCAGGAAAAGATCCTTGCCGTACAGCCCCCAGTCGAGGAACGCCCCGTGGGCCGTCTTGTCCACGACGCGGAGATAACCCGCCTCGCCGACGCGCAGCAGCGGCGTTTCGGTCGTCGCCACCAGCCGGTCTTCGGAGTCGTGGTAGAGGAAGACCTCCTTTTCGTCGCCCGGCTTGTCTGTCAGGGATATGTAGCGGTTGGGCAGCAGAACCTCGTTCTGCTCCTCGTCCGCAAGGTATAATCCGTAATCCGAGATGCGGCTTACGGTGAGTTTCTGGATGCGTCCTGCTCTGAGCATATTGTCGTTTGTCGGAATTGACCGACTGCAAAAGTACGTTTAATTTCGCGGCTATGCAACTTTCCGCGCGGGAATAGATCGGACCCGCCGCTTCGAATGAATCCGATTTTCCGCCGAGGCTTTGGCTATTGCGGAAAAAAGCGTACCTTTCGGACACTAACCGAAAACTCCCGACCATGAAGCTGCGCCTATTTTCCGCACTCCTGCTCGCAGGATTGCTCACGGCGGCCGCGGCCTTTGCCCGGCAGCCCGTCGATGAACTGTACGACAAGGCCGAATACCGTATCGCGATGCGCGACAGCGTGAAACTCTATACCGCGGTCTATACGCCCAAAACGGATGCCAAAGCCCCCATCCTTATTTTCCGCACCCCCTACGGCTGCGCCCCCTACGGTCCCGGCGAGTTTCCCCGCGGCTTCGGGAGCGGCTATATGCGCAGTTATATCGACCGCGGCTATATCGTCGTCATGCAGGATGTGCGGGGCCGCTTTATGAGCGAGGGCGAATTCGTCCATGTCCGCCCTGCGGGATACGGCGAAACGGACGAGACGACGGACAGCTACGATACGGTCGAGTGGCTCGTGAAACATGTGCCGCACAACAACGGCAGGGTAGGTTTCGCCGGCAGTTCCTATCCGGGCTTCTACGCCATGATGGGCGGTCTCTGCACCCATCCTGCGGTGAAGGCCGTTTCGCCGCAGGCTCCTGTCACCGACTGGTTCATGGGCGACGACGTCCGCCACAACGGCGTGCTGATGCTCACCGACTCCTACCGTTTCCTGAGCGGCATGAACACCCCTCCGGGCCATACTCCGACCGAAAAGATGCCCTCGATGTCGAAGCGGACCCGCCCCGACGAGTGGACGTTCTTCCGGGAACATGCGACGCTGGCCGAACTTACGGAACTTCAGCGTCCCAATCCTTTCTGGGAAGAGCTTGCCGAACACTCCTCCTACGACGCATGGTGGCAGGCGCGCGACCTGCGCAGGGCCTGCTACAACGTACAGCCGGCCGTGCTGGTCGTCGGAGGGACGTTCGACGCCGAGGATTGCTTCGGGGCGTGGAACCTCTACCGGGCCATGGTCCGGCAAAGCCCCGCAACGCCGTGCCATCTGGTCGTGGGACCTTGGGCGCACGGAGCATGGCGCAACGGCAGCGGAAAACTCGGAGCGTTCGATTTCGGGCGCGAAGCGGCGTGGGAATACTATATGGAGCATTTCGAACTCCCTTTCTTCGACCATTACCTCAAGGGCGAGGGCGCCGCGGACCCGCTTCCCGCCGCCGCGGTTTTCTCGTCGGGCGACAACCGCTGGCATGCTTTCGACCGCTGGACGCCGCGCGAAGCGCGTAAGCTCACCTTCTACCTCTCCGACGGCGGACGTCTCGAAACCCGCCGCCCGACGGCCAAAAGCTCCGCCTCCGCCTATACGTCCGATCCGGCCGATCCCGTGCCTTATATCGAATCCTTCGGCGAACGCCGCCCCAAAGAGTATATGCTCGCCGACCAGCGCTTCGTGTCGGACCGTTCCGACGTGCTGACCTTCGTCACCGAGCCGCTCGACGGGGATATGACCTTCGCGGGACCCGTCGATGTCGAGCTGGAGGTGATCCTTTCGACCACCGACGCCGATTTTGTCGTCAGGCTGATCGACGTTTTTCCCGACGACGATCCGCAGTCCGGCTGCCGGATGCTCGTGCGCGGCGACGTGATGCGGGGGCGTTTCCGCGACGGGTTCTCGCGTCCCAAAGCCTTTACGCCGGGCGTTCCGGCCCGCGTGCCGTTCCGCATGACCGACATCGCGCATACGTTCCGCGCCGGACACCGGGTGATGATTCAGGTGCAGAGCACATGGTTCCCGCTCGCGGAGCGCAGCCCCCAGCAGTTCGTCGATGTCTGGACGTGCGGCGCTTCGGATTTCGTGCCCTGCAAAGTCTCGGTGCTGCACCAGCGGAGCAACGCTTCGTCCGTTACCGTGTGGCGGCTCGGAGAAAGCTGACCCGGTTCGCCGCTCTGTTCCGGCTTACGCCGCGCCGCGTCGGTATGCGCGGATCGCATGAAATTTGCGGGATGTCTTACAGGATGTCCCGCTTTTTTCTTGCAAAAAGTGCAAACTGTAAGAAAATTTCATATATTTGTTACAAAAGAGAAGTTTCCTATGAAAATACGCGTAGCTATCTGTCAGGTCGATATGGAGTGGGAAAACACCGCCCGGAACCTGAAACGTCTGGAGCCGATCGTGGCCGCGGCCGATGCCGATGTGGTCGTGCTGCCCGAAATGTTCGCCACGGGATTCAAACTGCGTCCGGCCTGCGTCGCCGAACCGGCCGACGGGCTGGTCGTCACGACCATGCGCCGCTGGGCAGCGCAGTACGGCAGGGCCGTCGTGGGCAGTGTCGTCGTCGCCGAGCAGGAGCGGTTCCGCAACCGGATGTTCTTCGTCAAACCTTCGGGCGAGACGGCGTGGTACGACAAACGCCATCTGTTCCGCCCCGGCGGCGAAGCGCGCGACTATACGCCCGGCGACCGGCGCGTGATCGTCGAATACATGGGCTTCCGCTTCCTGCTGCTGGTCTGCTACGACCTGCGCTTTCCGGTGTGGAGCCGCAATAGGGGCGACTACGACGCCATTTTGTGCAGCGCCTCGTGGGCCGACGACCGGCGCGAGGTGTGGCGCACGCTGCTCCGCGCCCGTGCCATCGAGAACCAGTGCTATCTGGCGGGCGTGAACCGTGTAGGTACGGATCCCGACGCAAGCTATGCGGGCGATTCGGCGCTGATCGATTTCGCCGGCCGTACGCTGGCCGACGCCGGCGACCGCGAACGGACGCTGACCGCCGAATTCGACTCCGAAGCTCAGGCGGCCTTCAAGGAGAAATTTCCCGCATGGATGGATGCCGACGACTTCGAACTGAAGTGCTGAGGCTCTGACGGCTTTCCGGTCCAGCTTCGTCCTGCCTGTCCGCGGCTCCGCTGTCTTTCGGAACCCCGGCTTGTGCTTTTCCCGTCTCCGCTGTCCGTCGGAGGCTTGGTCCTGCGTTTTTTCTTTAGATGCCCGATCCGGTTTTTCTTCAGAGGCGCGTCGCTGTCTTTAAGGAGTCCCGGCTTGGATTCTCGCAGTTCCTCGGCGTCCGGGCCTGCTTTCCCTCGGCGTCCGGGCCTGTTCTTCCTCGGCGTCCGGGCTGCTGTCTCTTCGGAATTCCGCCTTGCTTTTCTTCGTATTCCGGCTCTGTCTTTCCGGCAGTTGCGCCGCATCTTGTCCCGGCCGAATTTTCTTCCGTTCGTTTTGTTTTGCGCCGCATATGTCGTATCTTTGTACGATATTCCCGCCGGAAAAATCCGCTCCGCTCAATAAACGGAGCTTCCGGTGCGTTTAATTACGATGATGAAAGAAGATACGATCAAAATACTGGGCGCACGGGTCCACAACCTCAAGAATGTCGATCTGGAGATTCCGCGCCGCAAACTTGTTGTCATAACGGGCCTTTCGGGTTCGGGCAAATCGTCGCTCGCGTTCGACACGATCTACGCCGAGGGGCAGCGTCGCTACATGGAGACGCTCTCGACCTATGCGCGTCAGTTCGTGGGGACGATGGAGCGTCCCGATGTGGACAAGATCACGGGGTTAAGCCCTGTGGTGGCCATCGAACAGAAGACGACCAACAAGAATCCCCGTTCGACCGTCGGCACGGTTACCGAGATCAACGACTTCCTGCGTCTGCTCTATGCGCGCGCGTCGCGCGCCTATTCGCCCGTCACGGGCGAGGAGATGGTGCATTACACCGACGAGCAGATCGCCGAGCTGATCATGACGGGCTTTGCCGGACGTAAAATCGCCCTGATGGCTCCCATCGTGAAGGGCCGCAAGGGCCACTATCGCGAATTGTTCGAGTCGCTGGCCAAGAAGGGGTATATCTATGCGCGCATCGACGGCGAGATCCGCGAAATTTCGGCCGGCATGCGTCTCGACCGCTATAAAATCCATACCATTGATCTGGTCGTGGACCGGCTCGTCGTGGCCGAGGACGCCCGCGACCGCGTGATGACTTCGCTCAGGGAGTCTATGCGGCAGGGCAAGGGCACGATGGCCGTTTACGATTACGGCACCGAGCAGCAGCGCTTCTATTCGCGCCATCTGATGTGCCCCTCGACGGGCGTGGCTTTCGAGGACCCCGCGCCGCATACCTTTTCGTTCAACTCGCCGCAGGGCGCCTGTCCCCATTGCAACGGTCTGGGCGAGGAGGCGGTGTTCGACGTCGGGAAGATCATTCCCGACATGAAGCTTTCGCTGCGCGAAGGGGCCGTCGAACCGCTGGGCAAGTTCCGCAACAACATGCTTTTCGCCATCCTCGAAATGCTGGGCCGCCGTTATGACTTCACGCTCGACGACCCCGTCGGCACGCTGCCCGAAGCAGGTCTGAACGCTGTTCTCTACGGCGATTCCGAGCCGCTGACGATCAACCTCTCGGAGTTCAGTTCGTCGGGCGGCAACCACCTCGTTTCGTGGGAGGGCGTCGCCGAATACATCGGCCGCACCGAGGACGACGACTCCAAACACGGCCAGAAGTGGCGCGAGCAGTTCCTCGTCTACCGCAAATGCTCGGTCTGCGGCGGCACGCGCCTGAAAAAGGAGGCCCTGCAGTTCCGTATCGGCGGCCTGAGCATCGCCGACGTTTCGGCCATGTCGATTTCCGAATTTTCGGAGTGGGCCGCCCGTATCGAGGAGCATATGACCGACAAGGAGTGGAAGATCGCGCAGGAGGTCGTCAAGGAGATCCGCGAACGCCTGCGCTTCCTGATGGACGTGGGGCTGGGCTACCTGTCGCTGTCGCGGTCGTCGCGCTCGCTGTCGGGCGGCGAGAGCCAGCGCATCCGGCTGGCTACGCAGATCGGCTCCAAGCTGGTCAATGTGCTCTATATCCTCGACGAACCGTCGATCGGCCTGCATCAGCGCGACAACCGCAAACTGATCCGCAGTCTCGAAGAGCTGCGCGACGCGGGCAACTCGGTGATCGTCGTCGAACACGACGAAGACATGATGCGCGCCGCCGATTTCATCGTCGATGTCGGTCCCCGCGCGGGTCGCAAGGGCGGCAATATCATTGCGGCCGGAACGTTCGGCGACATTCTCAAGTCCGACTCCATCACGGCCGATTACCTGACGGGCCGCCGCCGCATCGAAATTCCCGAAACGCTCCGCAAGGGGACGGGCCAGAGCATCGTGATCCGCGGAGCCAAGGGCAACAACCTCAAAAACGTGACCGCCGAATTCCCGCTGGGCAAGTTCGTCTGCGTCACGGGCGTCAGCGGTTCGGGCAAATCGACGCTCGTCAACGAGACCCTGCGGCCGATTCTCTCGAAGGAGCTTTACCGCTCTTTCGCCCAGCCGCTGGAGTATGACAGCGTCGAGGGCCTCGAACATGTCGACAAACTGGTCGTCGTCGATCAGTCGCCCATCGGCCGTACGCCGCGCAGCAATCCGGCGACCTATTCCAATGTCTTTTCCGACATCCGCAAACTCTTCGAAATGACGCCCGACGCCCAGATCCGGGGCTTCAAGGCGGGCCGCTTCTCGTTCAACGTCAAGGGCGGCCGCTGCGAGGAGTGCCGCGGCGCGGGCGTGCAGACCATCGAGATGAACTTCCTGCCCGACGTTTACGTGCGCTGCAAGGCGTGCGGCGGACACCGTTACAACCGCGAGACGCTCGAAGTCAAATACAAGGGCAAGAATATCGACGACGTGCTGAATATGACGGTCAATATGGCCGTGGAGTTTTTCGAAAACATTCCCAACATCTACCAGAAGCTCCGCGCCATTCAGGAAGTGGGACTGGGCTACCTGACCCTCGGCCAGCCCTGCACCACGCTGTCGGGCGGCGAGAGCCAGCGCATCAAGCTGGCGAGCGAACTTTCGAAACGCGACACGGGCCGCACGCTCTATATCCTCGACGAGCCTACGACGGGACTCCATTTCGAAGATATCCGCCTGCTGCTGGAGGTGCTGAACAAACTCGTGGAGCGCGGCAACACCGTCATCGTCATCGAGCACAACCTCGACGTCATCAAGGTCGCCGACCATATCATCGACATCGGACCCGAAGGCGGAGCCGCGGGCGGCGAGATCGTCGCCGCCGGTACGCCGCACGAGGTAGCCCGCTGCAAACGCAGCTACACGGGCGAATTCCTGAAAAAACTGGGACTTTAGTCACTACGCTAAGCAGTTAGGCACCGATTTTGCACTTCATAGCCGTACAAATCTTTTATGTGCTATGAAAAAAACAGTTATTATCGTCGTGGGCCTGCTGCTCTGCGTAGTCGGCGTTACCGTGATCGGACAGAAAAAGAATCTGTCGCCCAAAGAAGAGCGCCGCGAGGTGCGTGAGAAAAGACGTGCGGACCGTATCGCCAGTTTTGAGAAAACGATGGATTCGGTCATCCTTTCGCGCAATTTCCAGTTCAACCCCCAGACCATGCAGCGCCAGCCGGCCGGCCCCATGCGTCAGATCATGAATCCGGCCTTCAACGTCGGAGTCTGGGACGGCACGGTGGACATCTGCCTGCCTTACATCAAAGGCTACGTGCCGCCTTACTACGTCATGATACTCAACTATACGGTTCCCAACGTGCAGGGATATACGACCGAGCAGACCCACGAAGGCTGGATGGTGACCTTCTCGACTTCGCTCTTCTCGGCTTCGACCTACACCTTCACCTTCGAGATCTTCACCCGTACGGGCGGCGCCAACCTGACGATCACCAATCCGTGGTACAACCCCGTGGAGTACTCCGGAAGCATTTCTCAGCTCTATTAGTATGAAATCCGGGTTGCAAAGCCGGACGGGGTTCCGCACCCCGTCGCCGGAAGGCGGGGCAGTGCGCCGCGCCGCCGTGTCGGCAAGTCCGGAGCGTTTCCGGCGGCATCCTGCGAAAGGCCGCACGCCGGACGCGGTGCCGGAACCGCAGGAATGCAGTCCGCTGTCAGAAACCCCCGCTTCGGCGGGGGCTTTTGTCCTGCGGCGGTTGAAAACAGGCCGGACGCTCCTCTGCGCGGCGGCTCTTCTCTGGCTGATGCAGGCCGCCGCCCAATCCCCGCAAGCGGCTGTTCTGTTGCCGCAGGTGGCTGCTCTGTCCCCGCAAATAGCCGCCCAATCTCCGCAAGCTTCATCCTCTCCGCAGGTTCCGTCCTCCCCGCAGTTTTCGCTGGGCGCTTCGGCCGTGGACAGCGTGCCGCAGACGACCGTGGTTCCCGTCCAGCAGCAGCCCGTGCAGCTCGTCGAGCATACGACGGTCTATGAAGACCCAGCCCGCGGCATGACCCGCCCCGAACGCCGGGCCTACCGGGCCAGACTTTATGCGCAGAAGATCGACTCGCTGGTGCAGTCGCGCGACTACATGTTCTTTCCGAACAGCATGCAGGAGATTCCCGGCGGCCTTATCCGCAGCATCTATGCCGACTACTTCTTTTTCGGCATGTTCGTCGATCACGTCGAGATTCACCTGCCTACCGAGCGGGGCGTTACGCAATACGTCGAAATGCTCAATTTCGACTCGATGTCGATCCGCAGTTATCAGGCCGCGCGCCTGCAGTGGGGGTGGTGCATCTCGTTCGATGTCGCCGACGGCAATACGGTCTATCATGCCGATTTCGCCGTTTCGACGGCTACCGGCGAGACGGTGCTGACGCTGCTGACGCCCGACGTTACGATGCGTTACGTCGGCTGGTTGTGGAACAAACGGATGGGCGATCCGAAGTTCCGGCGGATAGACTGACGCCGGCGGAAAATCCCGGAACAGGCGGAGCGGCCCCGAAAAGCCGCTCCGTTTTTTTATTCGCCAAGCCGTTTTGGCTCAGCTTTTGTAGATCAATGCCACGGCCGAGACGGAAACCCCCTCCTCGCGCCCTTCGAAACCGAGATGCTCTGTGGTCGTAGCTTTGACCGACACCCGGTCATCGCCTACGCCCATTGCACCGGCCATTGCGGCGCGCATCGCGTCGATATGGGGCCGGAGCTTGGGCCGCTGCATCCGGATCGTACAATCGACATTCCCGATTTCGTATCCCCGTTCGCGCAGCAGCGCCGCAACCCTGCGGAGCAGAATTTTCGAATCTATTCCCGCGAAGTCGTCCGACGTGTCGGGGAAGTGCAGCCCGATGTCGCCCAGCGCCGCGGCGCCCAGCAGCGCATCGCATACGGCGTGTATCGCCACGTCGCCGTCCGAATGCGCGACGCATCCTTTCGTATGGGGAATCTCGATTCCGCCCAGTACCAGCCGCAGGCCGTCCGCCAGCGCATGCACGTCGTATCCGTGTCCTATCCTGAAATCGGTCATATGCTCTCCGTTTTTTTGCGTAAAGATAATCGAACCGGCATGTAAAAGCAAATTTATTTGCCCGCCGCGTTTCCGCTGCAAAAAACAGGACCTGAGATACCGCGAATTGCGCTGTTTTTAATATCTTTGTAAAAAATACCCTCGCTCTGCAGAGCCGGATTCGCAGAACGTTCCGGAAATCCGGCGGGGGAGAACGGACTTTAATTTATCATAGGATATGTCAGCAATTACCAATCTGGAACCCCGCATCGTCTGGGAGCAGTTCGACGCCATCACACGGGTTCCGCGCCCCTCGAAGAAGGAGGGCAGGATCATCGAATTTCTGGTCGATTTCGCCCGGAAGCACAATCTCGAATACAAGAAGGACGCCATCGGCAACGTGGTGATGCGCAAGCCCGCCACGCCGGGCTTCGAGAACCGTCCGACGGTTATCCTCCAGTCGCATATGGACATGGTCTGCGAGAAGAACTCCGACGTGGAGTTCGATTTCGACCGGGACCCGATCCGCACGCGCATCGACGGCGGGTGGGTCAGGGCCGAAGGCACGACGCTCGGCGCCGACTGCGGTATCGGCATGGCCGCCGCGCTGGCTGTCCTGATCGACCCCTCCGTGGAGCACGGCCCCGTCGAAGCGCTCTTCACGGTCGATGAGGAGACGGGCCTGACCGGGGCCTTCGAGCTGGGCGAAGATATGCTTACGGGCAAATACCTCGTCAACCTCGATTCGGAGGACGAGGGCGAGATCTTCATCGGCTGCGCCGGCGGCATCGACACGGTCGCCACGTTCCGCTATACGATGGAGGAGGCTCCGAAAAACTACGCCTTCTTCCGGGTCGATGTCTCGGACCTGCAGGGCGGACATTCGGGCGACGACATCGACAAGGGCCGCGTCAATTCCAACAAGACCGTCGCACGTCTGTTGTGGGACGGCATGCAGAGCTACGAGCTGAAGCTGAGCTGGTTCGACGGCGGCAACCTGCGCAATGCGATTCCCCGCGAGGCCTATGCGATCTTCGGCGTTCCGGTCCGGTTCAAGGATGAATTCACCAAGCACTATAAACTTTTCGCCGCCGATCTCGAAGCCGAGTTCCGTCTGCGCGAACCCAACTTCAAGATCACGCTCAACGAAATGCCGCAGGTCGATCGGGTGCTCGACGCCCGGACGCAGTTCGGACTGGTCTATTCGCTGGTGGGCGTGCCCAACGGCGTGATCGCCATGTCGTTCGCCGTGCCGGGGCTGGTCGAGACCTCCACCAACCTCGCTTCGGTCAAATTCGTGGGGGACGACCGCATCGTCGTCACCTCGTCCCAGCGGTCGTCCGTCGAGAGCGCCAAGACCTATGTAATGCAGATGGTCGAATCGGTGTTTGCGCTGGCCGGGGCCGATGTCGCTCACTCCGACGGCTATCCGGGCTGGACGCCCGACCCGCAGTCGGCCCTGCTCGCAAAGACGGTCGATGCCTATAAACGGCTGTTCGGCGCCGATCCCAAGGTCCGTGCGATCCATGCCGGACTGGAGTGCGGCCTGTTCCTCGAAAAATATCCCGAACTGGAAATGGTCTCGTTCGGCCCGACCCTGCGCGGCGTGCACTCGCCCGACGAACGGCTCGAAATCGCCACGGTTCCCAAATTCTGGGACCTGCTGCTCGAAGTGCTGAAAACCGTCTGATTCCGACGATTATGTTATTCGAACCGGGAGACCCTTTGAAAAGGTCTCCCGGTTTTGTGTCATTCGGTCGCCAGCGGGTATACGTATCCTTTGAAATCGACGATATTATGACCGGAATATCCTCCGTTGACATGCACGAAGCAGGTATTCGTATTTTTATACAGTATGATTATCAGTTCTTTGTCCTGCCACTTTTGAGCACCGTCTATTTTCATGCAAAACTGTATGTCGCCGTTTTTTTTATGTTCGCCTTTCGTTATTTCTGCGGCATCGTCCTCTATATTCCAATGGTCCATGGGGGACCGGGGAAAAAGGTCCGGCGAGAACCGGATAACAGCTTTATTGCCATCCATGGATATCTGGCTGTTAGTCTCCGATTTAGTCGGGTACTTGCCGCCGGGAAAGTAAAACTCGGTCGCTTCGATAATGAATTTTCGTTCATCGAGCGCCTGAATCGCCTGCTTGTAAAGCACCTCTTCCGCTGTGCTTTTAACTGTGTTATTCCCGCCCTTTTGCGCCGCACAGCCTGCTAAAGCCATGATCAGCATAATTCCAGCGGATATTCTCAGTGTGGTTTTCATGATGGATAATTTTAAGTAAATCAGACGTCTTTACCGCAATTCGTTTTTTTCTATAACCTCTGCCATTGGGTAAATATGCCCTTTGAAGTTTATGACATTGACTCCCGCGTACCCTCCATGTAGACGAACAAAGCATTGATTCGTATTATTATATAGTATGATTATTAATTCTTTGTCCTGCCATTTTTCAGCGCCTTTGATTTTCATATGAAATTGCATGTTGCCCTTTCTTTTACGTTCTCCGTCTGATATTTCCACGGCATCGCTCTCCGTATCGCGGTTCGAGGAAAAAGCGGATGGAAAATCCTGTGACATCCGGATGACGGCATGGTTTCCTTGCATGGAGAAGTTACGAAAAGAGTGTAATTCATTGGAAATGAGCGTAGGTTAATTGCTCATGATAGTAATAGGTTACGATTTAGTTAGTTATCTACTGCATCATCTTTCTGCGCGTTGCGTAACCTTCAAAGAACTCTTCATATGCAAAAGTAACAATAAAACGGGAGATTTTGAAATGAATCTCCCTAATTTTTTTTCTATCTCATACAAGTTTTTCCGTAAAAGCTGTTTTATCCGTCGGCACACCATCGCCCAAAAGAATTTTGGATGAACGTATGCCGACTGCCGCATAAGCGGAGAAAAGGGCTTTGCCTCACGCCTAAACAACAGTTTAGACTGATGATGCAAGGCCCATTTCTTTTGTGCTTATGCCAGAGAGGTGCTTTTACGGGTTCGCAGACGATTTCTTTTTCGCTGTTCCTTTGAGCCGTAAGCGGAAAGCCGTGTCTGACCGCCCGATCCATAAATGGAACAAGCCGTTATGCACGGCAGGCAAACCGGGAAGAATGATTTTATATGTCCGACCGGACACGCTCGGCCAGACATATAAAATCATACTTCCTTGCCTACGC